>Ga0169931_10000081_pt1 | contig 133567 bp, 110 predicted proteins | sample Kivu_15m_20L_FD_129675 | JGI IMG/M metagenome (GOLD analysis project Ga0169931, IMG submission 129675) | Freshwater microbial communities from Lake Kivu, Western Province, Rwanda to study Microbial Dark Matter (Phase II) - Kivu_15m_20L... | ecosystem: Environmental > Aquatic > Freshwater >... | reverse complement strand
GTCGAGCATCCTGCATCCGCGAAGCCTGCGCTTCTCCATCTCTCTGTGATCACGTTTGGCAGCCATGCCTCATCACTTGCACGGTATTCAACGATTGTCTCCCTATTTTACGAGTCTCAATAGATGGTTGTTGAACGGCGTGCCGCCCCACAGTGGCTCCACGCGCACCTTCAGGCCCGCGGAGGTAAGCACCGACTCGAACAACTCCCGCGTCGGATAGCACACCGGCGCTGCCTTCATCCAAAGTGTGAGCTTCGCCAGCCAGTCTCCGGCCACGGTGATGCAAAAACGGGCTGAATCGTCCTCCAAGCCACTGCGAATGACGAGTTTGCCACCTGCAGCGACGCGTGATGCCGCTGCACGCAGCAGCGTCTCCTGCTCCGCGCGGGTGAAAAACTGCAGGATGTCGAGGATGACCACATGGCCGCTGAAATCCGGCAGTCCCGTCCGTGCGTCGCCGGTCATGAAGGCGAGATCTTCGAAACCTCCTCGTGCAGCCATGCCGCGTGCGCTGCTGATCTTCCGTGCGTCGTAATCGAATCCGGTCACCGCTGGTTTGAAACCCGACTCACGCAGATAAAACGCCAGCAGCCCGAGACCGCAGCCAATGTCGAGCACGGGGAGTGACGTGCCCGCCAGCTCCCTCGTCACCGCTGAGTAAACGGGGTCGGTGCGCAGCTTCGTCGGCACGTAGTGACGGTCCCACATCCGCACGCTCAGTTTCGCGATGCGCTTCAAAGAGGCGGCTGGCAGTTCGTGGCTCATGGGTCACTGGTCATACGTCCGATCCATCTCCTCGGCACCTCCCACGGAGCCAGCAGGGCACAGGCACGTGTTTTGAAGGCTGCGTCGATCTCCTTCTGCGGGACATCAAGCTCGACGACGATGTCCTGGCAGCGCTCCGCGTCGCGGCTCGTCCCGCCGCAGATGGTCACCGTCGCGAGATCGGTGGCGCGCATGATTTTTTTCGCGATCTCCGTTGGGCTGAGCTTCCGACCGGCCACATTGATGCCGCCGCCGGCGCTGCGCTCGAAAAACAGGCGATCACTGCGCACGTCGATCAGGTCGCAAGTGGAGAACACGCCTTCCTGATAGCTCTCTCCCGGCAGGATCTCATCGTAGCCCAGGCCCACGGCGCTGCTGGTCACGACTAGGCGGCCTTCAGCATCACGCCGGGCACGCACACCGGGGAGCAGCACGCCCAGGTCACGCTCATCCGTGCGCAAGACTTCCGTCTCATCCCACGACACCGTGCCGCACTCGCTTGTGCCGTAGAGATTGTGGATCTTCAGACCATGCTTCTCCATCGCCAAGCGCTCCAGCGCGAGCGTGAGCGGCGATCCAGCGGAAACGGCTAGGCTGACGTTCTCAAAGCTCACATCCCCCATCAGCCAGGCCTTCCACAACGCGGGCACACCGGGCAGAAACACGCGTTGGTGATGTTTCATCGCCTCCATGAGCGGTTGTGCGAAGGGCTGGGGCGCGGAACACGTCGGCACACCGTTCAGCAGCGTTTGCAGCACCGTCATTGTCAGTCCGAAGGAATGTGCACACGAGATTGCCGCCACGCCCACGCCGCGTGAACCCAGATCCAGCGCTGCGTGCAGACGGTCCACATCTGCGGCGATTTGGTCGAAGGTGAAGAACTGGCAGCGACGCACACCGGAGCCGCCGACCGTCTGTTTTATCAAAGCGGTGCCTGGAGGCGGTGAAACGGCCGGAACTCGACGTTGGCGGTCCTTTTCCACCAAATGGACCGGCACATCGTGCAAAAAACCCGCCAGCAGCGCCCGCAGGATCTCCGGGGCATCTCCCTGCGCGAGGACATGATCACCCTGCGGCCTCATCGCCCTCGCCTCGGCATCCAGTTGCGCAAAAGTCAGCGCTGAACCATCAGCGAGGAAGAGCGCGGCCTGCGTGCCGTGCTCTGCCACAATACGATCCCAGCGTTCACCAAACATTTGCAGTCCATGTGACGAGGCGTAAACCATGCGCCGCGTCGTGCTGTAGAATGAACACTTGCGTGGGCAGTTCAACCGCGCCCGTGTCGAATCTCACCTGTTTCCGTCATTCCCGTGCCATCTCCCACCCGTCAGCGCATCGCCATCACCGGAGCGGGCATCATTTCGCCTCTGGGACTCGGCTGGCAGGAGAATGAGCGCTCGCTGGCCGCGGATCGCAGCGCGTTTCGTCCTGTCGATCTCTTCGACACCGCCGGCCTGATCGCCAAAACCGCCGGCGTCGTCGATTTGCCTTCCGAAAAACTCTCCGGTCGCATCGCACGCCACAAGCAGCCGCTGGTAGATCGCGGCACGCGCATGCTGCTGCTCGCCATCCGTGAAGCGCTGGCACAGGCGGGCCGTCAGGACATGGCTGGCATCGACGCCATGGTGATCGGCACCTCAGCCGGGGCCATGCCGCTGGGGGAGGCCTACTTTGAAAACGCACGCCAGGACCCCGGCCGCCTCCCTTCCCAGCTCTCACGAGCAGAACATTACCAGCCTCAGCGGCAGATGAATCACATCGCGGACGAGCTCGGCTGGCGCGGCCCTGTCATCATCGTCTCCAATGCCTGCGCTTCAGGTGCCAACGCCATCGGCTGGGCCGCTGACATGATCCGCTCCGGCCGCTGCAAACGCGTCCTCGCCGGCGGCTTCGACGCGCTCGCACGGCTCGTCTTCGCCGGGTTCGACAGCCTGCGCGCCCTCGCGCCGGGCGGCATCCCGCGCCCATTTGATGCACAACGTGACGGCCTCGCCCTCGGTGAAGGTGCCGCCGTGATGCTGCTCGAAGCGGACGACGTGCGGCAAAGCGATGCGCTCGGCGATGTGACCGGCTACGCCACCGCCACCGATCTCCATCACCTCACGCAGCCAGATCCGGAGGGCAAAGCGGCCATCCGCACCATGACCGGAGCCTGCGAGCAGGCTGGCATCTCGCCCGCGCAGATCGGCTACATCAACTCCCACGGCACCGGCACCACCTTCAACGATGCCGCCGAAGCCGCCGCCATCGCCGCGTGGGCTGGCGAATCGGTGCGTGCCATCCCCGTCAGCTCGACAAAATCCGCCATGGGCCACCTCCTCGGCGGTGCTGGTGCCGTCGAGGCTGTGATCTGTTTGATGGCCCTGCGGGGTCAATGGCTCCCCGCCAGCCTGAACGTGCGTGAAGTCGATCCCGTCGTGAAATTTGACCTCGTGCGGCAGTTCCGCCGCTCATCCTTCGAGCACGCGCTGACGAATTCCTTCGGCTTCGGCGGCACGAACGCCACCCTCGTCATGCAAAGGAGGTCTGCATGAGCGCCACCGGCATCCACATTCGCGGCGTCGGTGCCGTCAGCGCCGCCGGCTGGAGCGCTCATGACCTGCTGCGTGCTGTCCGCGAAAAAACGCCGCTGCCGACGTCGTCCTGCGTGCGACCGGCTGATGAGCGTCCCTGGCCCTGCGCGGTGCGCCTCGTGCCGCAACCGCCGCCGGACAAAGCGGCACGTCATCCCCGCCTCCGTCGTGCCAGCGCGATCACGCGTTACTCCGTGGCAGCCGCCTTGGAGGCCCTGGCCGATGCCGGCCACGACCCTGCGGCACCACCCCGCGGTCTGGGCATCCTTTTCGTCATGATGAACGGCTGCGTGAATTACACCGGCCGCTTCTACCAGGAAGTGCTGCAAAACCCCGCGCAGGCCAGCCCGCTCATTTTCCCTGAGACGGTGTTCAACGCGCCCGCATCGCACATCGCCTCCTTCCTCGGCATCGACGGCGCGGTCAGCACCCTCGTTGGTGCGCCAAACACCCTCATGGAGGCCATGGACACCGCCGCCTTCTGGATCCGCTGCGGCATCGTCGAAGAATGCCTGCTCATCGCCGCCGAGGAGTGCGACTGGCTCAGCGCCGAGGCGCTCACCTATTATCATCCCAAACTCATCGCCACCGAAGGCGCGGGCGCACTTCTGCTTTCCTCCAAACCTCAGGGACCGAAGGTCAGCAAAGTCGTCGGCCCGCTCTGCTACACTTCCTGGAGCGAACGCGCCGGTCTGCTGCCGCAACTTGCTGCTGAAACAACGGCCGTCGCCACGCCGGATGCATTTCTGATCGACGACCGCACCGGCATCACACGCATCGACCAAGCCGAGGCCGCCGCGTGGGCCGGAACGCCTTGGAAAACGACGCTCAGCCCGAAAACCATCCTCGGCGAGGCCATGGGTGCCAGCACCGCGCTGCAACTCGTCCTCGCCACGCTCGAAACGCGGGAAACCGGACGTCAGGCCGTCGTTTCCATGCCAGGCACGAACACCGCCGCCTACGCCTGCATGATGGAACCGTGACTCACTTCGGCGCACCGCCGGGAAGCGCGGGCATCTTCATTTCGTTGTAGCCTTCTGGCGCGGTAAATTCCTTCGCATCCAGGTCCTGCTCTTTCGCAGACACCAAGGTGGTGATGATCGTCTTGCCCATCATCACCATCTCCGACTTCACCACCATGCCGTTGAAGTCGGCGGCCTGCGGAGCCATGCTCGCCATCGGGCTGCCCATGGCCTTGCCCAGCTTGTCGCTGACCGCGTTGATCTCGGCGAATTTCGGAAAGTCCTTCGCCACCCAGAAACGGCCTTTCCCCATCATGCCTTCCCAGGTGAAAATCTCGGCCTCCCATTCGCCCACCTTCTCCTTCTGGCCGGTGGCCACCGGTTTCGCGGCAGGTGCACCCCCTTGCGCGCCAACCATCTTCGCAGCCATGTCCATCGCCTGCTTCACCATCGCAGCGTCCATCTTCATCACCATCTTCTGCGAATGCATGAGCATCGTCATGCCCTCCGCGCCCATGATCGCACTCATATCTGCGCCCATGTTCACGCGGGCGAGCTCACCTTTGATCATGAGCGTCATGTCCTTCTCCTGCCCGTCGGCGTTGGTCTTTTGAATGATCACCCAGTCCGCCTGGGCGGATGAGAGGCAGAACAGGAGGGCAAAAAGGGGCGCGAGTTTTTTCATAAGGCCGCGAGGCTAGCGCAATCTCGTCCCGAAGGTCAATCCTGAACGTCTCGGCCTTGAATCACGTTCAGTCACTCCGCATGATCGCCACACCTGCATGAGCCGTCCCCTCGCCTTCATCCGCCACCACCTCGCCGGCTCCGGCATGCTTCTCGCGCTCGTTTTGCTCTGCATCTTCTTCAGCGTTGTCACTTGGACCGAGCAGCATCCCCAGGACGCGGCAGCGGCGAAAGAACTCGCCACTCAAATCGCGGCGAACGCGAAGGTGTTGATCGTCGTGCGTCCTCAGGCTGAGGACAGCGCATTCGCCGATGCCTTGAACGCTGCTATCGGTTCTCGCGCTGAAATCGTGCAAGGCGAGCCAAAAGACGCCCGCGCGGCTCTGCAACGTGCCGCCGCATCTGGCGGGCTCGATGTGATCGCCTGCAACCACGTCACCGCCTCCTGGCTCGTCTTCAGCGACCTCGCCACGGACTTCCCCGCACTCAAAGACACACGCGTCATCAAGCCGCCCTCGCAATCGTGGCCGGTCTTCCTCAAAGCGGACAATTTGCTCAACATCGCCAACCAGATCGCCGTCATCGCCATCCTCGCCATCGGCATGACCATCGTCATCATCACCGGCGGCATTGATTTGAGTGTCGGCAGCCTCATCGCGCTCTCCGCCGTCGTCACCACCCTGCTTGTGCGTGATTGCTTCGGCGGAACCGATGCCGGCACGGCCGGAATGCTCGCGGCGGGGCTCGGTGGCATCGCTTTGTGTGGCGCGTGCGGTCTGGTGTCCGGGGCGTGCATCACACGCCTGCGCATGCCGCCGTTCATTGTCACGCTGGCGATGATGCTCGTGTGCAGCGGCCTTGCGTATCGTTTTGCGGAGAACCAGTCGGTCTATCAGGTGCCGGAGACCTTCGTCTGGCTCGGTCGCGGCGCGGATCTGTTCGGCCTGCCGAACGCCGTGGTGCTCATGCTGCTGCTTTACGCCGCCGCACATGTCGTGATGACGCAAACCAGTCTCGGTCGCCACTTCTACGCCGTCGGTGGGAACACCGAGGCCGCGTTCATCTCCGGCGTGCCGGTCATGCGCGTCATTCTCATCGCCCAGATCATCTGCGGCCTCCTCGCCGGCCTCGGTGGTGTGGTCACAGCCTCGTTGCTCAAAAGCGGATCGCCCACTTACGGCCAGATGTATGAACTTTACGTCATCGCCGCCGTCGTGGTCGGCGGCACGAGCCTCAGCGGCGGCAAAGGCACCATGCCCGGCACCTTGGTCGGCGCTTTCATCATCGCCGTCATTCAGAACGGCATGAACCTCACCAACGTCGAAAGCAACACGCAGAAGATCGTCCTCGGCCTCGTCATTCTCGGCGCGGTGCTGGTGGACCGATTCAGGGCCAAATAGGGCGCATCTGGAGCAAATCCGGCATGAAAGATGCCCCGCTCCGTGCGTAGTGATTAGCCCCCCATGCGCCGTTTTGCCGCCTTTTTTGTCCTTTTCACCCTTCCAGCCCGCTCCGCCGACTGGAAGGCCGTCGAGCCCATGCTCGCCGCGAAGTGCTACGAGTGCCACAACGCCGAAAAAATGAAGGGCGATGTCGATTTGAAGCAGTATGCCGCCGATCCGAAGCTGGCCGAGGAGTTCGAGATTTGGACCAAGGTCAAGGACACCATCGACAACGGCGACATGCCGCCGCGAAAGGCCAAGCAGCTCACCTCCGAGGAAAAAGCCGGCATCACCGGCTGGGTGCAAAGCGGGCTGGATGCCCTCGCCGAGGCGAAATCCGGCGATCCAGGTCCCGTGACGATGCGTCGGCTCACGAACGCGGAATACGATTACACGATTCGCGACCTCACCGGCCGCGATTACGCCCTCGCGAAGGAATTCCAAACCGACGGCGGCGGCGGCGAAGGGTTCACCAATACCGGCGACGTGCTCTTCATGAGCCCGGCGGCCATCGACAAGTATTTCGCGGCGGCGCGGAAGCTTTCCGAGCATGCCACCATCATGCCGGGCACGGGCATCGTGTTTCATCCGCAGCGCATCGGCCTGCGCGGACCGGAGCAGGTCAAAGCGCAAGCACAGCAGGGGCTCTATGTGTGGTATCAGCAGAAAGCCGCGCCTCATCTGCCGAAGGACTTCGATCCGATGCGCGAGGGCGACTACATGCTCGCCTGCTGGAAGCACAAGACGCTCAAAACGCCGCTCGATCAGCTCGCAAAGGACATGAAGCTCAGCATCCACTTCCTGAGCAACTGGTGGAACCTCGTGAACTCCACCGAGCCGAAAAGCCGCTACCTCGACCTCGTGCGCGTGCCGTGGCGTGAGCTGCCCGCCGATGAAAAAGCCGCGTATGAGCGCATCAAAGCCATCGAGGCCGACATGCTGAGCTGGAACAACCCGAAAAAGCCCGGCAGCGGCGTGCAGCGTCAGCAGCAGGACAGCGACGGCATTCGTCCCTATGTCATGCAAGGTCCGGTGAATGGCAAAACGCAGGTCCACCTGTGCTTTGGCGACACGGGCGACGGCAACAAAGGCGACATCGCCCTCGTGACGCAAATCGACTACCACATCGGCAAGCAGAAGCTCAATTACCTGACCTGGCTCGACAAAGCGCTCGCCGAAAAACGCCAGCAAGCCGCCGCGAATCCGCCGCCACCAAATCTCGACGCCATCAAGGCCCGCCTCGCCGAGTTGGAAAAGGTGCGTGCGCTTTACGGCAAGCATCCGCAGCCCGGTCGCAGCATTGAGCCAAACGTGCTCGCCTTCGCCGCGCCGCAGGTCGTCACGTTGCCTTTGCCGGAAGGCGCGAACTGGCTCCTGGCTCACGCACGGCTCGACATGCAAAATCCCGAAGTCGATGAGGCCACCATCCAGTGGACGATGACCACGGGAACGCCACGCGATGTCACAAAGATCATCCCCGGCGTGCTCACCATCTGGAAACGCAGCACGAAGAAGTCCGGCGAGACGATGAACGATTTCAACAAGATGAAAGCCGCCTTCCCCGACATGTTTGAGCGCCGGCTGGAGGAGGTCGCGAACAATCTCTACCGCGGCGGCAAATCGAACATCACCGTCTATTACTTCAGCGATGATCAACTCGGCCAGCTCCTCGGTCAGCAGGACAAGGACACGCTCGCCGCGATGAAGAAAGACTGGGGCTACAACGCCAATCCCAACCTCAACAAGCAACAGCAGCAGGAATACGACGGCGCGTTGCTGTGGCACCTGCATCAGTTCGCCCGCAAAGCCTGGCGCAGGCCCGTCAGCGATGAGGAAAAGAAGAAACTCGATGCGCTCTACTTCGCCAGCCGCGCGAAGGAGCTCGACCGCGAGTCCGCCGCGCGTGAGGTGCTCGTGCGCGTGCTCGTCTCGCCGAATTTCCTCTTCAAAGCCGAGACGCTGCCGCCCATCGCCGATGCGAAGACCACCGAGGTGCCGCTGAATGCGCACGAGCTCGCCTCACGCCTCAGCTACTTCCTCTGGGCCTCTTTGCCCGACTGGCAGCTCCGCAAAGCCGCCGATGACGGCAGCCTGCTGAAGCCCGAAGTGCTCGCCGAGCACACGAAACGCATGCTGCGCGATCCGAAGGCCTCCGCGCTCGCGAAAGAGTTCGCCGGCCAGTGGTTGAAGTTCAACGGCTTCGACGCGCACAACAGCGTGGACGAGAAAAAGTTCCCGCAGTTCACCGCCGAACTCCGCGGCGACATGCATCGCGAGGTCGTCGAGTTCTTCACCCATCTCGTGCGCGATGACCGCAATGTCTCCGACATCATCAGCGGCGACTACACCTTCATGAATGAGCGCCTCGGCTGGCACTACGGCGTGCCCGGCATCGTCGGGAACGACTTCCGCGAGGTCAAAGTCGGCCAGCATCATCGCGGCGGTCTTCTCGGCATGGGCGCCATCTTGACGAAGACCTCCCGCCCGCACCGCACCAGCCCCGTCGTGCGTGGCGACTATCTGTATCAAGTCGTCCTCGGCTTTAGCAGCCCGCCGCCACCGCCGAACGTCCCCGAGCTCAAAGAAACCAGCAAGCCCTCCTCCCTGCGCGAGGCCCTCATGCAGCACCGCACCGATTCCGCCTGCGCCGTCTGCCACGAGCGCATCGACCCGCTCGGCTTCGCTTTGGAGAGCTACGACCCCATCGGCCGCTTCCGCCCCACCGATGAAGCCGGCGGCAAAATCGACGACACCGGCGAAATGATGGACGGCACCAAGTTCCAAGGCCTCGCCGGCCTGCGCGACTACCTCAAAAAGAACGAGCCGCAGTTCCTCACCCAATTCACGAGAAAACTCCTCGGCTACGCCCTCGGCCGCCAAACCCTGCCCAGCGACAAAAAGCTGCTCCAGCAGATGCAGGCCTCGCTGAAAGCCCACAGCGGCCATTTTTCCGCCGCGGTACTGGAGATTGTGAAGAGCAGGCAGTTCCTGAATCGACGCGCGGAGCCGCAAGTAGCGGGGAATCCGTGATTCTCAATCCAGCGCACGCTTTTCGAGAATTGCCTGCCTTTGCAGCAGATTCAGGTCGCTGTTGAACTGGAGCAGCCATGCCGTGGTGCGGCCGATGTCGGTAATTCCGAGAATGCGCGCTCCATTTCGACGAAAGTGGTCATCCCAGCCGTCCTTGCGCGGATCGAAGAGACGAACGGGCAGGTTTGTGTCCGGGTCCAGGCTGAAAAGATTGGTGCCTTTGTGCAGATTGCAGCCCGAACACGCCAAAGCGAGATTTTCCTCCGTGCTCGGACCGCGATGCTGCTTGGCCACGATATGCTCGATGTGAAAAGCAGCGTCGATTTCATCCTGCATCCGCAGGCGGCAGTATTCGCATCGCCAGAGCGCACGCTCTCGAACCCGTTCTCGTAACTTCGGGTCCAAATCAGGCAGCCTTGAGGTTTTGCAAGAAGGCTCCAGCCTTCAAGCGCAAGACGGACATCAGTTTCGATGAGTGGATCAGCGCCTCATACTCGCCGCGCTCAGCTGAGGTGAGCGTGCCTTCACCAGCCTTCTCTCCCAGCAACTCCATGCGTGAAATGCGCTCCGGATTCGCTGGCATGTTGACCAGCCGACGCGCACCTTCGACCGTGAAGATGGGTTCGGCGGGATCCAGCACCTGTTCGAGTTCGGCAAAGGCGTTCATAATAATTTAAAATAACACGGCCGAGTTTCGAGGCAAGCAGGCCCTTCGCCGCTCCATTCTTGGCCTCCAGCATGCTTCTGTTGAGAAGCCTGCAAAAAACCGCGTTCTCGTCGCGTGTCCTTGGCCCCCCAAACATGAAATCTTCCCGTCGTCACTTCCTCCGTGGCACCGGCGTGGCCCTCGGCCTACCGTGGCTGGAGTCGTTTTGCGCTTTCGGAGCCGAATCGGTCAAAAACAACACCGCGCCGCGTCGCCTCGCCGTGTGCTTCACCGGCAATGGCGTGAATCCGCATCACTGGGGAGCCAAAATGGGCTCTGGTGGCATGGAATTGATGAAATCACTCTCGCCGCTCGAAGGACTCAAGAAGCATGTGAACGTCTTCACCGGCTTGTGGAATCCCACCACCGTGGAAGGCGAAGGCGGCCACTACCCGAAGATGAACGTGCTTTGCGGCCTCAAGGTGAAAAAGACCACCACCGATGTCGAGGTCGGCACCACGATGGATCAGCTCATCGCCGCGCATACCGGCAAGTTCACGCCCGTGCCCAGCGTCGTGCTCGGCACCGAGCGGCCCAGCTACAGCACCGACAGCGGCTTCACCTCGATTTACTCCGCCTACATCTCGTGGAGCACACCGACGACGCCCGCGCCGAAGGAAATCTTCCCGCAGCAGGCCTTTGACCAGCTCTTTGACGACGGCAGCAAGCGCAAGCGCGACAAAAGCATCCTCGACCTCGTGCTCGAAGACGCCAGCAGCCTCAAACCGAAGCTCAGCAGCCGCGACAAACAAAAGCTGGACGAATACCTGACCTCCGTGCGCGAGATCGAGCAACGCGTCGAACTCGCCGAAAAAATCAGCCAGGCCGAGACCAACGGCCAGGGCTGGCAGCCCAGTGTGAAAACCGTCACGCTCGGCCGACCCGCCGCCGGCATTCCTGCGAGCAGCGAGGACCACCTGCGGCTCATGTTCGACATCATGCTCCTCGCCTTTCAGATGGACCGCACGCGTGTGGCCACCTTCATGATGAACAACGACCTCTCCAACATGCGCTTCCCCAGCCTCGACGGCATCAGCGGCGGCATCCACGAGCTGTCGCATCACGCCGGCGATGAGCACCGCCTCAGCATGTATCAGCGTGTGAACGAGCATCAGGTCAAACTCTGGGCCGAGTTCCTCGCCAAGATGCAGGCCACGAATGAGGGCGAACGCACCCTGCTCGAAAACAGCATGATCCTGCTCACCAGCAGCCTCATGGACGGCAACGCGCACGACTCGCGGCAGCTCCCCGTCGTCCTCGCCGGCGGAGGCGGCGGCACCATCCAGGGCGGCCGCTTCCACGACCTCAGCAAAGACGAAAACCGCAAACTCTGCCGCCTCCACATCGCCCTCATGGACCGCATGGGCGTCAAAACCAACCACTTCGGCGACGCGGAGAACGCGCTGGCGATTTAGTAGGTTCGACCGGCAATCGAATCGGTTTGGAGCTTCAACTTCGATTGCCAGTCGAAGCCATTTTAAATAAAACCCGCCATCTCGCGCGTCGTCTGCCAAACTGAACGCGGATGCCGACCAGCGAAGCCACTCTCTCCCGACTCCATGCCGACCACGCCGTGAGCGTGTATCGCTTTGCGTGGTCGGTGACGAAGGATGAGGGGCTGGCGCAGGAAGTGGTGCAGGAGTTGTTTTTGAAACTGGCGCGCGATGCGGACGCGGTCACGACGGCACGCTCGGAACGCGCGGTGATCTTTACCATGGTGAGAAACCTGTCGCTCGATGCGCTGAGGCACCGCTCGCGCGAGGAAAAGGTGCTGGAGGCATGGGAGCGGGAGTTGCCGGGCTGGTTTGAGCCCGCAGCCGACCATGAGGCGCTCATCGCTGCGCTGGCGGAGCTGCCGGAGGATCAGCGCAGCGTGATTCACCTGCATGTGTGGGAGGAAATGACCTTTCGCGAGATCGGCGAGCTGCTCGGCCAGCCCACCCAGACCATCGCCAGCCGCTACCGCTATGCCTTGGAGAAACTCCGCGCCCACAAACACACCCTCGTATGAAACCGGACCCCGAACAAACCCTGCGAACCCTCCGCTGGCGAGACCCGCCGCCGGAGTTCTTGAAGCAAACGCTGGAGACGGCGCTCGCGGAGTCGCGGCAGCATTCGAGACAGGACGCCGCGCCGGCCCGAAAGCGGCACCTCGTCGCATGGCTGGCCTTCATCCCGCGTCCTCTGCGCCTCCCACTCGCCGCGTGCTGGCTGCTCGCGTTCTACTTCCGGCTTACCACGCCGGAGGCCATTCCGCGGAGCACCCTCGAAAACTACGCCAAGCTGCCGCCGGTCACGCCTGCGCAGCTCATCGCCCACCTCGCCGAGGCCGAACGCCTCGCCCATGAACTCCTCGAACAACACCGCGGCCCCATCCCGCCGCTCTAAAGAAAGTGGAACAGGTTTTCAACCTGTTCATTCCCCGGCACTCTCATGACCCCAGCCACCACTTCCGAACCTACAGGTTGCAAACCTGTCCCACTATCCCGCCGATGGCTCCGTCGGCTGCTTTGGACCTGCGTCTGCCTCGTCTCTCTCCTCACAGTCTATTACCAGTGGGAAAACCGGCGCAGCGCCTTCGAACTGAAAGCCGCACACGCACGGCTCGTCGAGCGCATCGGCACGGATGATCTCCTGACATTTGCGCCGCCGAGCATCTCCGATGAGCAAAACTACTTCGCCCTGCCGGTCATCGAGAAATGGGCCACGGAGCCGATATACCCAGGCGATCGCTTCAAAGCCTACAAAATCCCGCCGAAGGTCTTTTTGCCGCCGGGATTCACGGTGCCCCCACTCATCGAAAACGAAGTCGATGGCACCTCCCGCCTCGATTTCAGCCAAACCAGCGCCGTGGAGCTGGATCGCCTGCTCGGCGATGCTGGCGGACTATTGACCGAACTCCACCACGGACTCGCGCGACCCATCTCCTGCCTCAAACCCACTCTCGCTGATGCTTTAGAGGCAGTGAAAGACGAAATTGCGGCCGCACCCATCCCCAACGTCAGCCGTTTAAACGATAACCTGCGCGATCTCGCTCTGCACCTGCGTGTCGCTGCTCATGCGGGAAACTCCGCCAAGGCCGCATCCACCTCACTCATCCTTCTGCGGCTGTTCCCCGAATCCAGCGCCAATCACGGCTCCTTCATCTCCAATCTCGTCAGCCTCGGCTGTCACGACATCGCGTTTGAGGCGCTCCAAGACGCTCTGTCATGTCCGGTTTGGAGCGAGGACTCCCTTCGCCAGCTTCAACTCCAGCTCAGCAAACACAACGACCTCCAACTTACCCAGGAAGCACTCATTCGTGAGACGCTCTGGCTCTTTGCAATCATGATGCAGGCACGCGAAAGCCAGCTCAATGGCTCCGGCCCATCTTTGCTGCAAAGACTCGGAGCCACGGAGGCCTCCATCAGCAAAGACGGCCTCACCGAGTGGCTCACACAAAAAGCCATCCGCTCCATCGGTCGCGGCATGCCCATCGGCTGGCTGGACGCCAACATCGCCAATTGCCTTGACCGCATGCTCGACATGATCGGCCCGGACACTGAAACGCAGTGGATGGAATCGGTTCAACGCTACGACGCACAGAAGCAGCGTGCCGCAGCGGAAAGTCAGGCCAATCCCCGCCGCAAAATCGGCGCGATGGCCCTGCCGAACGTCGGCAATCTCTTCCCCGCAGCCGCCGAGACGCTCTTCCACCGCCGCTGCCTCATCCTCGCGTGTGAATTGGAAAAGCACCGACTGCAAACCGGCGCGTATCCAGCGCAACTGCCGGAGTTGAAGGGTTTCAAACTCGATGATCCTGCCCGTCCCGGCCATCTGCCCGGCTACCGATTGGAAAAAGACGGCTACACACTCACCTCGGCGCACGCAGAATGGTCCTGGTCTTGGCGCATGCGGCGGTGATTTGTCGGCCTTGACCCTGGAAGGCACTCTGGCAAGCTTTGCCATCATGAACCGACGAATCCTCCTGCTCAGCCTGATCGCCTGCATTTCAACAGTGCTCGGGGCCGAAGAGAGAAAAATCCCGGCGCACGTGGGCACCGTCGCGCAACTGCGAGAGCTGCTGCTCGCGACGAAGTGGTCCTGGATCAATGTGCAGGCCGGCGTGCCCGACCGCGAGTGCGTGTTCATGGACGACGACACCTTTCGGCATCCGAACTTCGTCGCGAAGTTCAAAATCAAGGACATGCGCATCGTCGAACTCGTCCGCAAAGGCGGCAAGGCCGTGCTCACCTTCAATGCCGACTACACCTCCTTTGAAGCCATCGACTTCAACAACAAGCGCATCACCGGCAAACGGCTGTGAGCACAAAGTGGAACAGGTTTTCAACCTGTTGGCTCGGAAATGAACAGGTTAAAAACCTGTTCCACTTTCTGCAAGGCTCACGGCGCTCGATAAGACGCCTGCATGAGCTTTTCGAGCTCCGCGACGATCTCCGGCTTGTCCGCCGCAAGGTTCGTTTCCTCTCCAATGTCCGTTTCGAGGTTGTAGAGCTGCTTTTCGACCGCTTTGGCCTTCGCCTTGCCTTTGGCGGCTCCGCCGGTGTTGAGGTGGATCAGCTTCCACGGCCACTTCAGCACCGCACTGATCATGCTCCGGGTGAGCGAGGCCCCGGCACGTGGAGGGATCATTGGTTGCCTCGTGCCACTGGCTCTTCACGGCGTCGCCTTCGAAGCGCTGCATGAGGCATTGGAGCATCCGGCATGGACAGAGGAGTCGCTGGGCCGCCTGCAAGTGCGGCTGGGTCAGTTCGACGATCTAAAGAACCTTGAGCAGGCGATTTCATGCGAAATTCTCTCGATGTTCGGCATGCTTGCCTGGTTCCGCAGCCATGCGCACGAGTTCGACTTTTCCTCCGATGCTCCCAATTTCTTTAACTTTGCTTGGAAACACGGACCCATCGGCTGGCACGATGCGAACATCGCCTTCTACGCCGACTGCATGCTGGAGCTGCTTGGCCCGCCGGAACGCGAAGCGTGGATGAGCGGGCATGCCAGGAGTGCGAATGTGCGTCAGCGTGCGAGTGCTGCCTATACCTGGCCGAATCCGCGACGCATGCTCGGAACCATCGCGATCCCGAATGTCGGCAGGCTCTCGGAATCGATTGCCGAGGCGCTGTTTCACCGCCGCTGCCTCATCATCGCGTGTGCGTTGGAGAAACACCGTATGCGTCACGGAGCCTTTCCGGCCTCGCTGGAGGCGGTGAGGGAAGACGTGAGGCTCTTCACGCTCGATGATCCGGCGCGTCCGGGGCATCTGCCAGGCTTTCGGCTCGAAAACGGCGGCTACCTGCTCTGGTCCGCCGGACCAGATGCAAAAGATGATGGCGGTCACAAGGATGATGACTGGCTCTGGCGCATCAAGCGGGAGCCGTAGGTCAAGCGTGTGGTGTGTCAAAGTCAGAGACAACGACTGCAATAAGCCTCGCAGTCTTTGGAGCCCCTGGACCTCTCGTGAGCGCGAAAAGATGGGCGGGCTCCGCCACACCCATCCTACGCGACGATCACTCCTTCGTGATCGTCTCGTCGAGGTTCAGCAAGACGCGGGCGACGAGGGTTTGCGGCGCGAGTTCGCCCTTCTTCTGCTCGTGGCGCTGAAGCATGGTGAGCAGGACGTTGCTTTCCTTCGGTGTCGGTGCGCGGCCGGTGCAGAGCTTGAAGCCGAAGGCGATGCGGGACGGGTTATCGGCACCGCCTTCCTTCCACATGCGTTCGCCGAGGGCCTTCGCGGCTTCGAGGCTGGTGGTTTCGTTCAAGGTCATGAGCGCTTGCAGCGGTGTGTTGCTTTTCACGCGGCGCACGCAGGCGGATTCACCGTTGGGAACGTCGAAGGTGCTCAGAAACGGATACGGAGTGCTGCGGCGGCGGAAGACGTAGATGCTGCGGCGGAACTTCTCCGTGCCTTCCTCGACCTTCCACGGGAAGGGCGCGTAGCTGGCGGGCTTTTCGAAGAGATGCGCTGGTGCAGGCGGCATGACGGGACGTCCGCCGACTTCAGGATTGAGCAGGCCGCTGGCGGCGAGCTGAATGTCGCGCACGACCTCGCCCTCGACGCGGAATCGAGGTCCGCGGGCGAGCAGGCGGTTGTAGGGATCACGTTCGAGGAGTTGGGGCGTGACTCGGCTGGACTGCTGGTAGGTCTCGCTGGTGACGATGAGCTTGAGCAGGTGTTTCGTGCTCCAGTTGTGCTCCATGAAATCGACGGCGAGCCAGTCGAGCAGCTCAGGATGGCTTGGTGGCGAGCCCTGCGTGCCGAAATCGTCGGCGGTTTCGACCAAGCCCGTGCCGAAGACGGCCTGCCACACTCGGTTGACATAAGCACGGGCGGTGGTGGGCGAGTTTTTGTCAGCAAGCCACTTGGCGAAGGTGAGTCGCGACGCATCGGCGCTTTTTGGCAGTGGATTGAGCACCGCGGGCACGCCGGTGGTGACTTTGTCGCCCGGTTTGGTGAAATCGCCACGCTTCAAGATGGTGGTCATGCGTGGCTGGTCGCGCACATCGAGCACGAGGGTGGTCGCGCCTTCGGGATGCTGTTTCCAGAGCGACTCGATCTCTTCGTTCACGGCTTTCCATTCGGGAAGGGTGGTGCGGAAGACGGCAAACTCGGACTTTTTGCCATGAAGCGGATCGGCGTCCGCATTGGCGGCATCGGTGCTGCTGATGCGGTAGCGGCCGAGATTCATCGTTTGCAGGTCGTCGCTGTTCCAGCCGCCGTGCTTCATGCTGAGGCCGATGGTGAGTGCCGAGTCAGCCGTGACCTCAATTGGCTTCTCCAGCACGAAAACGGCATTTCGCGGCACATTGCGACGTCCAGGGCCGGCGTCGATGCCCCAGGCGGTTTTGTCGTCACCATCGATGGCGTAGTTGACGGGACCGGTGACGCGTTTGTCCTTGGCGGTGTCTTGATCGCGGGCAAAAGGCACCAGCGGCGTGTTTTCCGGCTCGCCGAAGTCGGCGGTGGCTTTCACAAACTTCAGCTTCGTCCCCTTGCCGTCGATCTTCATCTCGGCGTTGAACTCGGTGAGCGCGGCGGTGCCTTGTTGTGAGCGACCGGGGCCGTAGGCGGGCAGGTTGGGGTCGTTCATGAGCTCCAGGCGGAAAGCGTTGATTGTTTGCGGCGCTTCGAGCTTCACGACGAACTTCACCTCGCTCTTCGTCGGCGCGTAGCCTTGCGCGAGGATGCTGCCATCGGGCTGACGCAGGGCTTTTTCGCCGCCAGAGGGATCGTCTTCAAACTTCAGCGTACGCCACTGCGGCTGCGTGGCTTTGACCTTCGTCGTCCATGCCCCCAGACGCTTTTTCCAGTCGGGATGATCGTGTTTGAGCTTGTTTTCGAGTTCTGAAATGCGCGTGAGCAACTGCGTGCGCTGCATCTGCTCGCTGGAAGTGTAAACGACGCGCCAGGGCTCGTTGTCGTTGTTCAGGAAGGCGAACATCCGGTAATACTCTTCCTGCGTGATGGGATCATATTTGTGGTTGTGGCACTGCGTGCAGCCGATGGTCAGGCCAAGGATGCTTTTCCCGATGACGTCCATGTGATCGAACATCGCCTCCATGCGGAACTGCTCGGGATCGACTCCGCCTTCCTCGTTGATCATCGAATTGCGAAGGAAGCCGGTGGCGACGATTTGATCCTGTGTGGCCTTCGGAAGCTGGTCGCCGGCAATCTGCTCAATGACGAACTGGTTGTAGGGCATGTCGCGGTTGTAGGCGTTGATGACCCAGTCGCGGTAGAACCAGATGAAGCGCATCGGATCCTTCTCGTAGCCGTTGCTGTCGGCGTAATGCGCCGCGTCGAGCCAGTGGCGGGCCCAGCGTTCGCCAAAATGCGGTGATTTGAGCAGTTTCTCGATCATCTGCTCGTAGGGCGACGAAGAATCTGGCTGGCGTTTGGATTCTTCGAGAAACTGCTGAACCTCCTGCGGCGTGGGCGGCAGGCCGATGAGGTCGAGAAACGGGCGCCGGATGCGCGTTTCGGGCGTGGCTTGCGACGAAGCCTGCAAGCCCTCTTTCTGCAAACGCTCTCCGATGAACGCGTCGATGGGATGTTTCGCAATTGCAGGCACTTTCGGCTTCACCGGCGGCTTGAAGGCCCAGTGGTCGGTCTTGTGCTCCAGCTTCACGCTGGCGACGTCCGGCCACACAGCGCCGTCATCGATCCACGCCTTGAGTTTGGCGATCTCATCCGCGCTGAGCGGATCGCCTTTGCGCGGCATGCGCATCTTTGGGTTCGTGCCGAGCACGGCGTGTATGAGGCGGCTGTCGGTTGCTTTACCGGGAATGATGGCGACGCCGAAGTCACCGCCTTTGAGCGCGGTGGGCTTGTGATCGAGTCGGAAGGCCGCCTCCTGTTTATGCGGGCCGTGGCACTGCTGGCAGTGCTCGCGGAAAATCGGCTGGATGTCTTTGACGAAGTCCACCCCGGTCGCGACTTGCGTGAGCAGGAGCAGTGGGAAGAAGGCGAAGGCGGGTTTCACAGCGGGATTCATACGCGGTCTGGCCATGCCAAATCATCGCCAGACGCATGGAGAATGCTGCGGGGCGCTCAACTGCCAAGATCGATCTTGAGCTGAGGATTGGGCTTCGGCAGACCTGATTTCTGCCACACGACCTTCTGTTGCGCATCGAGCACTTTCACCGTCAGGTTGCGGGTGCGATCGCCGAAGTTACCGTCGGTGCGGTTCCACACAACGATCGTTTGCACCGGTTGCTCACTCCCAAGATCGACCTGCCACCATGGTGCGCCGCGCGCGTTGCCGTTCGTGTGTGTGACACTCTTGCCCTTGCCCTTGTCGCCGTCGGTATTGCCATCGATGGCGAGTTCCGGCTTGCCGTCCTGGCTCACGCTGCTCTGCGTGGCGGTGCCTGAGGGGGCGATGTTCTTTCCACCGCTGAAGACCTCCACTTCTGCCAGGTTGAGAATGCTTTTGCTGCCAGGAATCTCGATGCGCACGAAACGGCCCTTCACTCCTGCGGGGACGGCAGCGGCAGGCGCGTTGCTTTTTGTGTCGGACAACTTCGGCGACGCGGTCTGGCCCGACGAGGTGGAGATATTCCATCCGGAAAAAGCCTCGAGCACAAACGGCCAGGCAAAAAAGCCGACGATCAGGATGGCGACAAGATTCAGCACCACAGCAATCGCCGTGCGCGAACCCGATCTTTGCTTGGCAGGAGGCGTCGCGGCCTGGCTGCTTTTGCTTTTGGCCGCTTCCGGTGCGGACTTTGGCGTGATCGGCTTGGGTCTTGGCGCGTTTGGATGCGCGGCCCCCGCGAGGTTTGTGGTTTGCGCGCCCGCAGCCATCTGCGGAGCCTGACGCGGCATGTAGATGTAACCGGTTTGCATCGCATGCATGAGCACATCCAGTGCCTGGCCGACGGTCTGCGGACGCTGGGCGGGGTCAGTCCGCAGCAACCAGGAAAGCCAGTCGATCAATGGCTGATCAAGGTCCGGACGCATGTGGCGCAGCGTGCCGCCAGTGTCGAATGTCTGCCATTGCTTCACGAGGTCGGCGGGGTCATCGCCCTGCGCCGGCGCGGAATTGGTGGCCAGGCAGAACAAGCTCCCGGCGGCGGTGAAGAGATCGCTATGGGTCGTGGGCTGGCCGCCGGAGAGCAGCTCGGGGGCGCGGAACCACAGTGTTTCCGGCGACTGCACCGCCCGCGCCTGGGTAAGCCCCCAATCCTGCACCTGCATGAACAAACCACCGCCCGGGTGATCGGCGATGATGAGATTGCTCGGCTTTGGGTCACCATGGGGCTGACGCAATTGCTCGCCGACCATCAACGCGTGCATGAGCTGCACCGCGAGCGCGCGAAGATCGGCGGGGGTGGTCTGGCGTTCCGCGGCAAAGGCGCGGATGTTCATGCCCGGCATGAAATCGTAAATTAACGCGAACTCGTCCTCCGTGGGCACCAAGGTGAAGAGCCCGGCGATCTGCGGATGCCGGATCTGCATGAGCTCGGGCGCGAGAAGTTGCAGTTTTTCACGGTCCAGCGCATGCGGCGTCTCGTGCTCGTTCAGCAGCGACTTGAGCAAGACCTTGCGACCAGTGGCCACCTCCACACCACGATAGACCTTTGCCGCGGGTCCGCCGGCGAGCAGTTTTTCGGGATGAAATTGTTCCGCGGACATTTTTTGGCCGGTGATTTTCCGTAGCATGGCAAGAACCACGCACCTTGTGCAAGGAGAAGATGGCGGACTTGCGCATTCACGCATCCGCCGCACAGTCGCGGGATGTTGAAACTCGGACTCATAGGCTGTGGAAAAATGGGCGGCGCATTGCTGCGCGGCGTGGAGCAGGCGCTCGGCAAAAATAGCCTCCATGTCGCCCTCAGCGACGTCGTGCCGGAGGCCGTGAACGGCCTGCGCAAATGCCTGACCTGCAGATCCATCACCGGCACACCTGCGGAAGTGGCCGCTGCGTCGGACGTGGTCATCCTCGCCGTGAAGCCCGCTGACATGAAAACGCTGTGCGAAACACTCGCCGGGGTGAAGGGTTCGCGTCTTTACCTCAGCATCGCGGCAGGTGTGAATCTGGCGCATTTGGAATTGTGGCTGGGCACGCGGCAGCGTGTGATCCGCAGCATGCCGAACACGCCGGCGCTTGTCGGCATCGGCGCGGCAGCCTTCTCACGTGGCAGCAAGGCCACCGGGAAGGACGCGGCGCTCGCCACGAAAATCCTGGGTGCTGTCGGCACAGCGGATGAAGTTTCTGAGAAGCTCCTGGATGCCGTCACCGGCCTTTCCGGCAGCGGACCGGCGTATGTTTACACCGTGATCGAGGCGCTGGCTGATGGCGGCGTGCTCATGGGCCTGCCAAGGGCCACAGCGCTGCGTCTTGCGGCCCAAACCGTGGCCGGAGCCGCTGAGATGGTGCTCACGACTGGCAAACACCCCGCAGCCTTGCGCGATGAGGTGACAAGTCCGGGTGGAACGACCATCGCGGGCCTCGAGAAGCTGGAAATGCACGGCCTGCGCAACGCGATGATCCAAGCCGTACGTGCGGCGGCGGAGAAGAGCAAGTCGCTGGGCGCGTGAATCAAAACGCCGGCTTGAAGTAGCCGAGATAGGCCAGCACCGCGCCCACAACGATGGCGATCAGGACGACCACGGAGGGAGAAACCACGCGACGCTTGGCAAGCACCGGCAGGAAGCCGAGCACGAGCCAGAGGGCGATCTTGATCCACACCCACACAGGCATCGCACCCATGATGCCCATTTTAGCGAGCATGCCAAAACCGGAGACAAGACTGATGACGAGGCCGATGCCGTGCCACTTCATGGACTTCTTCGCGCCTTCGCTGGAAAGCAGGCCGCCGAAGCCGATGAAGACGAGGATCAGGCCGATGAGATGGAGGAAGTGATAGGTCTGGAGGGACATGGCGGAGTCTGTGGCCCAGAGAAACGCCTCCCACAAGTCCGGCGATGCAATCATTTACTCCTCGGTGACCAGATGCACGACACCGACCGGATTCTTGATCCAAAAGGCCTTCATACCTTCAGGTAGAGCCTCCACTTCATCACAACGAAGGATACAGGCCTCTTTGAGCTTCTGCTCGGCCACTCGAAGATCACTGGTGTGTATTTCGAGCCAGACCTCGGCCTTTTCGAGACCTTCGACGCGGTCGATCCAGAGGAAATGGCCGCCGCCATGGTCAAAACGAACGCTCGATGCCTCACGGCTCACCACGCGGAAACCCAGCGTCATCTCATAAAAAGCCACCGTGGCCGCAAACTCGGCCGCAGGCACTTTCATGGCGATGTTGCGGCCGGGTTGCATGGTGAGTTTAGCCAACTCCTAGCCCGAGGCGGATGTTACTCCGCTGCCTGCACCTTCTCACCGGCGAGCTTGGCGGCGCGTTCGGCGAGTTCGATGTGGAATTGCTCGGGCGTGGGAGCTTCGCCTTTGGTGCGGGTGCGGGCGAACCAGTCGGCGAAGATTTCGCCGGGCTGGCGCTCGGCTTTGAAGGCTTCGAGGAAGGTGCGTACTTTGCCGGGGATCTCGTCGCCGAGCACGGACTTGAATTCGAGGCCGGCGAGGGCGTTGCCGCGGATGCTGCCGCCGACGAACATGGCGTATTTGTTCGGTGCACGGCCAACGAAGCCGAAATCGGCGTTGTAGGGACGGCCGCAGCCGTTCGGGCAGCCGGTCATGCGGAAGAGGATGGGCTCTTGTTCGAGGCCGAGTTCCTTCAGGATGGGGTCGATCTTGTCGAGGATGCCGGGGAGGGCGCGTTCGGACTCGCTGAGGCTCAAACCGCAGGTCGGCAGGGCGACGCAGGCGTGGGCGACTTTGCGAGCGCGGGTGAATCCGGCTTCATCGGCGTGCACGACGCCGTGTTTGGCGAGGATGGCGTCCACGGCGGCTTTTTGCTCAGGGGCGACCTCGGCGATGATGAGGTTGGTGTTCGGCGTGACGATGAGGGGGAGATTCAGCGTGGTGGCGATCTCGGCGAAGCAGGAACGATACTTCGGCCCGTTTTCGCGATCGACGACGCGGCCCATGTTGACGTAAACGCAGCAGTAGAGCTTGCCGTCGCCCTGCTCATGCCAGCCCATGTTGTCTTCGACGGTGTCAAAGCGGAGCTCTTTGGGGGCTTCGGTGGTGATGCCGGGGAGGCGGCGCACGACTTCGGCGCGGAAGCCGTCGAGGCCCATCGTTTGCACGGTGTATTTGAGACGGGCGTTTTTGCGCTCGGTGCGGTTGCCGTGGTCGCGCTGGGTGGTAACGACGGCTTCGATGGCATCGACGACGTTCGCACGCTTCGCGTAAAGCAGTGGCTGACCGAGGAAGGGACGCGTGTTGAGCTGGCCGTGGCTCATGCCGAAGCCGCCGCCGACGGTGATGGTGTAGCCTTCGACCTCGCCATTCACGACGTGCGGCACGAGGCCGACGTCTTGGGAGTAGATGTCCGCGTCATTGAGCGGCTGGATGGCCACGCCGATCTTGAATTTGCGGGGGAGGTAAAGTTTGCCGTAGATGGGATCGTCGCCTTCGGGTGCTTTCGTTTGCTCGCGGACGGCGGGATTGACCTCGGGGTCTTTGATCCAGTTCGGCTCGAGCTTTTCGCCGTCGAGCCAGATGTCGGCGTAGGCGCTGGAACGCCAGAGGAAGCGCTGGCTGATCTCTTCGGTGAGTTTTTGGGTGTCGGCGTGCACGGCGTCCTTGATCGGCGCGGCGGGGCCCATGGTGTTGCGGACGACGTCGCCGCAAGCACCCATCGTGGAGAGGCCGCTGTGGCAGACGTTGTGGATGACTTCCTTCACGCCGCCTTTGAGCACGCCATGAAGCTGGATGCCCTGGCGGTTGGTGAGGCGCATGTTGCCCATCGCTTTGGTGCAGAGGGCGTCGTGGATCATCCACTGCTCGGCGGTGATGCGGCCGCCGGGCATTTTGCTGCGGATCATGAAGCTCCAGGCCTTTTCTTTCTTCTCCTTGGAAAGCTGGGCACGCAGGTCGCGGTCGTCCTGCTGGTAGGACCCGTGGTGCTTCATGAGGATGTTGCTGTCCTCCGGGATGCTGGGGGTGCTGGTGTCAGCGAAAAGCTCGGCGAGCTGGCCACGGAGGCCGGCGGAGGCGAGCTTGATATCTTCGACGGAGGCTTTGGACATGGATTTTTGAGGTTTGGGGGCGGGCAGAGTCGGCGAGGATGCATCAATTGCAAGCCTTGGGGCGGCGGCGGCCCGCAAGAGGGCGAAAATCCCCCAAGCCCTGCGTGACAAACCCATGCGAAAGGGGTTACAATTCCCTTCGCGGTTGATGAGCCATGCACGCACAATTTTTGACTGGCTGCGGCCCGCCCTGCTGGCGGTGTTGCTGCCCTGTTGCGTCAAGCAGAGCGAATACGAGATGTTGCAGAAAGAGAACCAGCAGCTCCAGATGCGCCTCGATCAGGCCAGCGAGCAGTTGCGGCTGACCCAAGTCGAATTGATCGCCCAGCAGGCGCGGACGCAACAGCTGCTCGATGTTCAGGCAAAGCTGCAAAAGAGCGAGGAGCAGCTCCGGCAGACGCAGGCAGAGATGGAGGCCCTGAGGGCGGAGTTTGACAAGTTCCGCACGCAACGCCGTGCCGCGATGGTGGGGAAGAAGTATCCCCAGCTCAGCCTCGAGGACGGCAAAGTGCTGCGTGACGTCCAAATCACCGCCATCACCGCCGAGGAGGTGTCCCTGAGGCATGACGAAGGATTCTTGAAGGTGGCGCTCGCCAAAACGACCGACGATCTGCGCTGGGAAGCCTGCTACGATCCCCAGGAGGAGCAAAAGGCGGCCCGTGCCCGCCTGCTGGCCGAAGGAAGGCGGTTGGAGGAAAAACTCGCACGCGACAGAAGCACACCGTCATCAACAGTCCCCACCCCGAGGCCAACCGCCAACCCGGCAACGGTCCTGCGCCAGCAGCTTGCCACGCAGCGCCAGCAGCTGAACGCCGAGTTCCAGGCGCTCGCCGCGAAGAATCCCGGCGCCCTTCAGGGGCCAATCTGGGACGCTTCTAGGCCAGAGGCCAGTCCGCTGCTCAACAGCGTGTCCGGCAGCCGTGCCGTGCTTGGCCTCAGCCGCCTGCAATCCATGCGCGACGCCATCAACGCCACGCTGAGCCAGTTGCGCGAGGTGGATCCCGCCGCCCGATGAAAATCCCAAAAACACAAATTCAGCTAGGCAAATCGTGATTTGATCGTTTCCTCCCTACCACCATGACCCAACGCCACCTCCTCGCCCTCGTCGTGCTCACCGGCACTGCCTCCGCAGTCGACTTTAAAGCCGAGATCGCTCCGATCTTCCGCAACAAGTGCTACGCCTGCCACAGCGTCACCAGAAAGGTGAAGGGCAAGCTCGCGCTCGACGATGCCGAGATCACCGCCCACATCGGCGCCGGCAAAAACATCATTCCTGGCGAGGCAATGAAGAGCACCATGTTCATCAACTGCACGCTCCCGGATGATGACGCCGACGTGATGCCCCCCGACGGCAAGAATCGCCTCACCCAGGCCGAACTCGACACCTTGAAGGCCTGGATCACCGAAGGAGCCAGCCTCACCGGTGGCGGTGCCGCTCCCGCGCCCGCCCCAGCAGCACCCGCTGCCGCCATGCCCGCCGCAGGCGGCGACGGCCCGCTCCTCAAATGGACCAACACCGAGGGCAAGACCATCGAGGCGCACTTCATGGGCCTCGAAGGCGACGGCGTCCTCCTGAAAATCCCCTCCACCGGCGTCACGCACATTCTCCCTCTCGCGAAACTCTCCGCTGAAAGCCAGACCCAGGCGAAGACGGCGACGAAGTGATCCGCCTCAGCATTCACGTCCGCAGAACGCCACCGGGATGAACCTTGGTGGCGTTTTTATTGGCGAATGGCAATCGCGGTCTCCGCCACCCGTTGGCCGTTGATTTGCAGTTCGATCCGATGCCTGCCCGCGTGATGCTTCCGCGTTGTGAAGTCGCGGATGACCTGCGATTTGATGAGCTTGGCGGTCTCACTCCCTGAAAGATTGATCTCCGTCCACTTGAAGACCTTCTCCGTCGTGCCGCCGCTGGCCTTGACGTAATGCACGACGTAATCAATCACGAGCCGCTGCGGCTGACAGGTGGTGGAAGTGATGGTCGCGTTCAAAACCAGCCGTTCACCCAGTCGGAGCTGTTTGGGCGATGCCACCAGCGTGGCCGAAACCGCCGCTTTTTTGCCAAAACCGAAGAGTTTCAGCGCTCGCGGATGTCCGCGCTTGATCAGCGTGCGGCATGCGTGCTTCGCGATCCAGCGCAGGTGCTCGTGTTCGAGGTTCCAGGCTTCAAGAACCTGCAAAACAAACTCTGGATGATCCTTCGTGATGTCGTTGAGGTGATTCGCCACCGAGCGCCGCACAAACAGCGACTCATCGTCCTTCAACGCTTCGATGATCGCCGCCGTGGGCTTTGGATTACGCACCAACGCCTGCAAACGCATGCCCCACGGCAGCCGCGGACGTGAACCCTCGCTCGCCAGCCGCCGCACCTTCTCATCGGCATGCTGTGTCCATTGCAGCAGTGTTTTCAGCGCCCGTTGCTGATCTCCGACGATGAACGGACGCACGGCGAACTCCGCCGATCCGAACACCGTGAAAAATCGCAGCGCCTCCATCGAGAAATCGAAATCCTCACGCCCAAACGTCGCCACGAAGTCGCAGAGAAAAATGGAGACAAACTCGTGCCCGAGTTTCGGCGCGAGTTTTTGCAGCACGCGCACTTGTTGCGGAAACGTCCCCGGCAGCGCGTGTTCGACCGCAACAGCACACTGATTCAATCGCTGCATCAGCGAACGCTCCGCCAGGCCCTCAAGCGTCAGGGTAAGAAAGGCCTGCGCATCGAACTTCGGCGCGAGATTCTTCAATTCGGCCGCGATGGCCCGATGACGAGCCTCGTCGAACCATTCCTTGAGCTGCGGTGGCGGATCGGGTTCAGAGGGCATGGTCATTTCAAATTCGCAAACTTGCCGCGCATCTCCTCCAGGCTGCCCATCGTGAGCACCACCTCGTATTCAAGCACCAACCCCGGCTTCAGCGCGATCGTGCGGATCGGTGCCAGGTAGCTGCAATCACCCCGATTGCCGTTGCGAACGCGGTAGCAGGTGATTTGTGACGTGTGCGGCATGAACAGGCCGATGCCGTGCTCGTTTGCATCCACCCACGCGCACCACGGCTCGCCGACGTTGACGTATTCATTCGGAAAGCCGGGCTGTTTCCGCACGAGTTTCTTCTCCGCGTCCACAAACACCAGCGTGTCGAGTTTGGGCGTCACAAACAACGCCGGCAGCTCCTGGTGATGCGGCTTGTTCTCTTTGTCGCCGTTCCAGGTCATTTTGAACTTCAGCCGCGCCAGCTTGCCATCGAGCCGCAGCCATTGCTCCATCACACACTCGGGCGTGAAGGCTCCCGTGGCCCAGTGGCGCGGTTTCGTCTTCGCGTAGAGGCTCGTCGCGTCAGATTTCGCTTCTAGCACCTCCGCAGGCGCGTTTTTCCAGCTCCCGCCCTGCACGGGATTGTAGCGCCACGGCTTGCCATTCCAGTCGCTGCCATCCGCATCGCCGTAATACGACTGCTGCACGTAGCGGCCCACGTCGTAGGCGTTGAGCAGGTTGTCCTTCGAGCCCGAGGGCGAAAACCAGCCAATGCACGCGCCCGCGCCGAGGTTCACGCCGAGACGAATTTGGCCGTTGTCGAGGTAACACCACTCTTCGGCGGCCTGGAGGGGCAAGACGAGCCAACTAAGGGCGGGGATGAAACATTTGGGCGACACGGTTGCACCGTCACGTCATCTCGCCCAAATCGCAAGCATGCCTGCCACCTCCCGCCGACTTCATGCGTTCACCGAATCCGTCATCCGCGCGATGACGCGCCTTTCGAACCAGCATGGCGCGATCAATTTGTCCCAAGGCTTTCCCGATTTCGATCCGCCGGAGGAACTGCTCGCCGCGCTGGAGCGGGCGACACGCGGACCGTTTCATCAGTATGCGGTGACGTGGGGTGCGCCGCGTTTCCGGCAAGCCTTGGCAAAGAAGATCACGCATTTCTCCGGCACGCCGGTCGATCCGGATCAGAACCTCGTCGTCACCTGCGGCAGCACGGAGGCGATGATGTGTGCGATGATGACCTGCTGCGAGCCGGGGGACAAAGTGATCGTCTTCTCCCCCTTCTACGAGAACTACGGCGCGGACGCCATCCTCTCCGGTGCTCAACCCATCTACGTCCCGCTGCGTCCGCCGCAGTTTGGCTTCGATCCCGATGAACTCGCCCGCGCCTTTGCCCAAGGCGCGAAGGCCATCATCGTCTGCAATCCATCGAACCCGACCGGCAAGGTCTTCACGCGGGCCGAATTGCAGCTCATCCTCGATCTCGCCGAAAAACACGACGCCTTCGTCATCACCGACGAACCTTACGAGCACATTGTCTATGCGCCACATGAGCACGTTTACATGTACTCGCTGCCTGGAGCCACGGAGCGCGTGATCGTGTGCAATTCGCTCTCCAAGACCTACTCCATCACCGGCTGGCGGCTCGGTTACGTGCAGGCCGCGCCGCACATCATCGCGCAGGCGCGAAAGGTTCACGACTTTCTCACCGTCGGCGCCGCAGCCCCGTTGCAGGAGGCCGCGATCGCCGGTTTGGAGCTTCCAGACAGCTACTACCATGGCCTGCGCGACCTCTACACGCGCAAGCGCGATGTGTTTCTCAATCACCTCCGCGCCACCGGCCTGCCCTTCACCGAACCGCATGGCGCGTATTATGTGCTCATGGACATCTCATCGCTCGGCTTCGCCACAGACACCGAAGCCGCCGAATGGTTCGTGCGCGAGATCGGCGTCGCCGGCGTCCCCGGCTCCAGCTTCTTCCGCGAGCCCGAGCACCGCTTCATCCGCTTCCACTTCGCGAAGCAGGTGGAGACACTGAATGCGGCGGGGGTGAAATTGGAGAGGTTGAGGCAGGGCCGGTGAGGTGTGGTTCCGCCGCAATGAACTATCATCGCTTTCCCATTTCTTCAGCGAGCGTTCTGCCAGCTTTCCATCAGTCTATTAACGGTTCGATGGCGATTGCGAATCGAAACGTTTGTTCCCACTTTCGTAAGTGGAAAGTGTTACTCTTGAAATCGTCGATCCATGTGTGACTCAGACTCACTAGTCGAGTTCCGTTCGGCCAATGCCTCACGTCAATCCACATGTCCGAGGCTTCGCCGCCAATCTTATGAGGTTCTTTGGACGTGAAGCCGCCGGTCCTAGCATCGTAAGAGTATAAGGAGAGGTTCGAACCCCATGGCTCCGGTCTGTCACCGGAATGAAGGGTGACCATGATGATCCGGGTTGGCGCATGTCGTAACTGGTCTAGGCAGTTACGCAGGCTCCGATTCCTCTCAGCAAGTGGAATATGACCCATCATTTCCTCCGACTCCGCATCCGCTATCACGCGATACGCAGTGTCACTCGGCCGATACAGCGCATCAAGGAAATGGCGGACAAGCTCGATGTCGGAGTGAATCGGACCTGGGCGGTCGTCGATCTGAGCGTGCTTTTCCTGTGTCGCCACACATCCGAATAGTGAAAATAGGCATAGGAGCGAAAGAGGCAGTCTCATTTTTTGGAAAAACTTAGTTGATCAGACACAATTTTGTCGAGTGCGTCAACAGCTCTAAAACCGACACTTTTGTCGAGGACCAACGGGCTTCAGGCTGCCGGCTTCATCGGGGTCGATTGTGACACTGGGCATCTGCTTGGGTGACCAATGTGCACCGCAGATGCGGAGAACACAGAGGATGGCTTCCGATGGATTTCCTCTGCGTTTTCCCAAACTCGGCGGTGCTCATCTTACTTTACCAGGAGCCAACATTGGGCGACAGCCGCTACAAGTTCGCCGCATACGCCTGCAGTTTGCGGTACTCCGCCAGGATGCGTTTCACGGCGGCGACGGTCGCTTTGACCTGCGCCTCCATTGGCGCGAGTGCGGGGGTTTCGAAGACGATCTCCAGCGCGTGCGGTCGTTGCTCTGGCGGGGCGCTGAGGATGCCGAGGTAGCCTTCCTTGATGATGCCGCGGGAGGCGGGGAAGCCATCGATGACTGGAGCTTCGTTGCGTGGCAGAAACTCGCTCGCGGCTCGCAGCGCGGGCTCCAGCAGGTGCTCGCTGAGCAGGGCACCACTGACGAAGCCGTAGCAGCCGTCGGAGGTGTCGTCGGAGTGCAGGGAGACGATGCCGTCGTAGTGCTCGCGGCGAAGTTCGCCTTCGAGATACACGATTTCGGGCTCAGTCGAGCCACGCCAGAACTCGCGGTTCAGATCGAGGCCGCTGTGACTGTGACGCGTGCCGAGCGCGAGGCCGGTGGGATTGCAAATTGGGTAAAAATGTAGCTCGTAGTCGTGCAGTGCCTCCGGCTCCTCCGCCGCCCAGCGGATGAGCTCCTGCGTGGCGAGCGTGCCCGCCTCCTCATCGCCATGAATGCCGGCGAAAAGGCCAATTTTGATGCCGTGGCCGGATCGCAGCGGTTTGCTGACGATTTTCGGGATGAGGAGGCTGCTTTCGGCCGATGGCGCGTTCGGTGGCATCAGAAAAAACGGCGGCTGAACTCGATGTAGCCGAAATCGGTGTCGTCGCGCCTCACGGTGCTCTCGATGAAGCCTCCGGCGGTGAAGTGGGCGTAGCCGAGGATCAGCTCGGTCTTCTCGCCGAGAGTGAAGCGGGTGCGAATGTCGAACTCGTGGCCAACGTAGCCGCTGGTGGAGCCGGTGCGGTCGGTCGCATTGTTCGCGGTGGCGAAGCGGTCGCTGGCGCTGTCGAGCCAGTACCAACTGTAGCCGAGATCGAATCGAACGTTTTTCGATGGGGTGCATTCGAGGCGCAGCTTCGGTCCGCGGATGTTTTCATAGACGATGTAGTCATTCGCCGACCAGGGGCGGGCGAAGCCGAAGAAGCGCTCAAAGCGGTTGTCGGTGCCGTCGTTCGGATCGTGGTCGCCGGTGGCGTGGCCGTAGAACAGGCTGAGGCGCGGTTTCCACGGCAGCTTGAAGCTGTAGCCGAGTTCCGCTGTGGCCGCCCAGGCGCGGACTTTGCGCGGGCCGTTTTGACCGAACTGGTAGTTGAAGCTGGCGTCGTAGTCGAAGCCCGTGCCCGCGATGACGCCGTAGCCACGCAGGCCGGGATTGTGCACCATGCGCTCCAGCACGCCCGCGTAGGCGGACTGATGCAGGGCGAGGTAGTAGGGCTCCAGCGTGATGATCTCCGCCCAGCCGCGCCAGTGACCGATGGCGGCATACACCCACTGCTGCTCGACAGGCCGGTCCCAGTCATACAGGCTGCGATACAGCGGCTGCACGGCGAGCAGATCGACCTGCCAGTCGTTGCTTTCCTGGCCAAGCGAGGCGTGGAAGCCCTGGAAGGTGTTCGCGGTGTTGCGCCACTGGTTGTTGCCAAGCAGGCGCCGGTCGAGGAATTCGAAGTTGTGGATGCCGTAGCGGATGAAAAACGGGCGCGCATTGCCGCGGGCATCGCGGCCGAGCAGTTCCTTGAAATGCAGCTCCGCGTAGAGGCGGATGAACTCGAATTCGTTCACGTCGCGATTGTCACGCGGATAGCGGCTGCGATAACGACGCGAGTCCTGCATCTCGACCGCGAAGCGGAACGGATCGAGGATGTCGTGGATGCCGACATAGGCCCGCGTGCGATGCAGGAGTGGCTCATCCAGTCCGGCCTGCGCACGGCGAATGTCATCGTCGCGATATTCGTAGCGGAAGCGGTAATCGAGCCCGAGATCGAGCCACGCGGCGTTCTTGAGGAAGTCGATGCCCGTCTCGGAAGCATACCGTGCATACTTCGGCGGGTCGGGATCACGCGTGGTGCTGTAGCTGAGCGGCGCACGGTAAAAACTCTCCGCGAAAAGCGACGTGGAGAGCATGAGCAGCAGAACTGACGAGCGGACCGGCATTGCGGAGGCGGAGAACGCCCTGCGTGGCCTCATCTGGCGTCGAGTTCAAGCCTCCAGGCGAAAGTTTGAAGGAAAAGCCGGGGCGGCTCCCGTTTGTTCACGCCCTGCCATTCCAACCATGAAACTCACGACCCTGACCCTCCTCCTCGCTGCGCTGACGCTCACTGCGCGTGCGGAATTGAAACTCCCCGCCATCATCGGCGACAACATGGTGCTGCAGCAGCAGCTCGCGAACCCGATCTGGGGCTGGGACACGCCTGGCACGGACGTGACCGTGAAGTTCGCCGATCAAACCAAGACGGCAAAAGCCGGTGCCGATGGCAAGTGGATCGTGAAGCTCGATCCCGTGCCTGCGAATGCGACGCCCGCCACGATTTCCATTCGAGGCAGCAGCGCGAAGGAGCTCAAAAACGTGCTTGTCGGCGAGGTGTGGATCTGCTCCGGCCAGTCAAACATGCAGTGGAGCGTGCTGTCCTCCTGGGACGCCGATTTGGAGATCGCCTCGGCGAAGCATCCGCTCATCCGCCTCATCACCGTGCCGAATGTCGGCACGCAGGAGCCGCAGAGTGACTTCAAAGGCGCGTGGGCCGAGTGCTCGCCGCAAAACGTCGGCGGCTTCAGCGCCGTCGGTTTCTTCTTCGGCCGCGTGCTGCACAAGACACTCGACGTTCCCGTTGGCCTCATCAACAACGCTTGGGGCGGCAGCGCTGCCGAGGCCTGGGTGAACCGCGGCGAACTGGAAAAAGATCCGCGTTTCCAGTTGCTCATGGCCAACACGAAAAAGAACGAGGCCACCCTGACCTCCGACGCTGCGAAGCAGAAGTACGAGGCCGATCTCGCCGCGTGGAAGAAGCAGGCCGAGGAAGCCAAGGCTGCGGGCAAATCCTTCACCACACGCGCTCCGCAGGCCCCCGATGGCTGGCTGCGCGGCAATGCTCGCCCCGGCAACATCTACAACGGCGCCCTGCTGCCCACCATCGGCTACGGCATCAAGGGCGCGATTTGGTATCAGGGCGAAAGCAACGCCGGCCGTGCCTACGAATACGCCAGCCTCTTCCCCTTCATGATCCAGAACTGGCGCGACGAATGGAAGCAGGGCGACTTCCCCTTCTACTGGGTGCAACTCGCCGACTACATGGCGGAAAAATCCGATGTGTCGCAGGCCACCGGCAGCTCGTGGGCCGAGCTGCGTGAAAGCCAGACCAAGACGCAGAACGCCATCAAGAATGGCGGCCAGGCCGTCATCATCGACCTCGGCGAGGCGAACGACATCCACCCGAAGAACAAGCGCGATGTCGCCGAACGTCTCGCCCGCTGGGCGCTGGCCAAGGACTACGGCATGAAGCTGCCGTATCGCAGCCCCGAATTCAAATCCGCCGAGTTCAGCCAAGGCAAGGCCGTCGTCACGCTCGACACCTTCGGCAGCACGCTGCGCACCGTCGATGTGAGCGAGGTGAAGGGTTTCGTCCTTTGCGGTGAGGACAAAAAATGGGTCTGGGCCAATGCGAAAATCATCGGCAAGGACAAGGTCGAGGTCAGCTCTGAAACCATCGCCAATCCCGTCGCCGTCCGCTACGCCTGGTCGGACAATCCCGTCTGCAACCTCTACTCGGTGGACGGCCTGCCCGTCACCCCGTTCCGCAGCGACGACTTCGAGATGATCACCAAGCCGAAGCCATAACCCAGCTGCCGACGCTGATTTTACACCCAAAGGCACGACTGCGAGGTCGTGCCTTTTTTGATCAACAAGGAGCGGCACTTGCCAAGTGCCGTATTTCTGGACGGGACTTGGCAAGTCCCGCTCCTTGTCATAGACGCCGGCTACTTCTTCCCCTTGGGCTTCTTTTTCTTCGCGGGCGGTTCTCCTGCATCTTCAAAGGCGGGCTTGCCACCGGTCAGATCCGCGAGAAGACGCGCGGTGTAGCCGGCGAAGCGGCCGTCGGGCGATTCGCCTTTGGAGGGAAGCTTTTTGAGCTCCTCGGCGATGGCTTTCGCTTTGTCGCCGAGGTCGCCGATGGCGTTGAGCGCGCACATGGTGGTGAAAACGTCGTGCTGGCTCCAGTTCGCGAGATTCACGAGTTTCGGCAAGGCGGCGGCGCGATCCGCATCGCTGCCGTGTTTGGCCAGCGACCAGTTGGCGACGACCTGCACGTAGGTGGAGCTGTCGGAGGTGGCTTTCACCATTTCGTCGTGCGCGGCGGCGAGGCCGTCCTTGCCGCGCATGAGCACGCCGATCGTGCTCCAGTAACGAATCGCGTTGTCGGAATCGGCGAATCCGGCCTTGAGGTCGTTCATGGCGTCCATTTTGAGCGACGAGGCGGTTCCAGCGGCCTTGAGGATGCGCACGGCGGGATAGAGCTTGTCATCGTGGCCCATGTCGTAGGGCGTGGTGCCCTCGGAGCGCTGATGCATCTCGCCTTCGGGCAGCAAACCGACATCGCGGATCGTCAGCGCGAGGTTTTCCTGAGCAGCACGCATCTTGGCGAGTGTTTCGGCGTGCTCGGCCGAGTTCGCGAGGTTGTGGACCTCGTCGCGGTCGTTTTGCAGGTCGTAGAGTTCCTCCGGGGCTTTCGGCTCCTTCCAGAAGATGCTTTGCTCCGGCGTGGCCTTGCCTTCATCGAAGGCCTTGCGCCACACGACGGTCGTCGGCGTCTCAAACTGGTAGGCCACATGCTGCGCCTGCGAGAGATGCGGCATGTAATTGCGCACATAGACGAAGCGACCGTCGGTCACGCTGCGCACGGTGTCGTAGCGCTCGTCCATGCGGCCACGGAAGCCGTAGATGAAGGGCTGCGGCTCAGTTTGGAACTTCCCGGCGAAGGCGTGGCCCTGCATCCACTCCGGCGGCTGCACGCCGATGATGCTGAGCAGCGTGGGCGCGAGATCGACGAAGCTCACGAGGCGGTCGGACTTCGCACCGGCCTCGTATTCTTTCGGCGCGAGGTGTTTCCACTTCGGCGGGAAATAGACGACCATCGGCACCTGAAGGCCGGAGTTGCAGGGCCAGCGCTTGTTGCGCGGCATGCCGCTGCCGTGGTCGGCGTAGTAGAAGACGATTGTGTCCTCGGCGAGGCCGGCTTCTTCGATTTCCTTGAGGCGTTTGCCTGCGGAGGCGTCCGCCTCGGTCACCTTGTCATAGTACTGCGCCCAATCCTGCCGCACTTCCGGCGTGTCTGGGTGGTAGGCGGGCACGCGCACCTTTGCAGGGTCATGAATGGCCTTGTGCGGGCGTTTGCGGAGCTGACTCTCGTGACTGCAGGTCTCGTTGAAGATGGCAAAGAAGGGCTGGCCGTCCTTGCGGTCCTTCCAGGTCGCCTTGCCGCTCGATTCGTCCCACACGCCTTCCGGTTTGGCGAGGTTGTAGTCCTCCTTGCTGTTGTTCGTGCAGTAGTAGCCGGCCTCGCGGAGGAATTGCGGATACATCTTCGTGCCCTTCGGCATGTCGGTCATGCTGCGCATGTGCTCGCCACCCGTGGAGGGCGGATACATGCCCGCGATGATCGTCGTGCGTGCCGCGGCGCACACCGGGCCGCACGACCACGCACGCTTGAAGAGCATGCCCTTGGCCGCCAGCGCGTCGATGTTCGGCGTGGTGGCAAAGGTGTCACCGTAGCAGCCCATGTGCGGCCCGTGGTCCTCGCTGGTGAGCCAGAGGATGTTCGGCCGCTCCGCGGCGAATGATGAAACCAGAATGATGAATGATGAAAAGACGATGCTCAGGAGCTTCATGGGGCGCAGGGAACGATTGTCGGCGCCGCGATCCTTCACGGCAATGCGGCTCCATGGAAAAAGCCGCCGCCGGGATTGTGCTGGGCGGTCGTGACCGATAGACAGCATGGCCAACAGGCGATTTCTGTGTGAAGACTTCTTTGCATGATCCTCCGCCACGAACTTCAGGCCGAATACGCCCGCTACCGCAGCCGCCGCTGGTTTTTCAAAGAATGCGGCGTGGGGCTCGCCAGCATCGCGGCGATGGATTTGGCCGCTCGTGCGGCCCCTGCGGCTGCCAATCCGCTCGCGATCAAAAAGCCGCACTACGGCGCGAAGGCGAAGCGGGTCATTTATCTTTTTATGGGCGGCGCGCCGAGCCACCTGGAGTTGTTCGACAACAAACCGGAGCTCTCAAAGTGGGATGGCAAGCTGCCGCCGCCCGATCTGCTGAAAGGGTATCGCGCAGCCTTCATCAATCCGAACAGCAAGCTACTCGGACCGAAGTTCAAGTTTGCGCGTCATGGCGCAAGTGGTGCAGAATTGAGCGAACTGCTGCCACACACGGCCAAAATCGCCGACGATCTCACCATTGTGCGTTCGATGAAGACGGACGCGTTCAATCATGCGCCGGGGCAGATCCTGATGAGCACCGGCTCGCAGATTTTTGGCCGCCCGAGCTTTGGCGCGTGGACGCTCTATGGTCTTGGCACCGAGAATGAGGACCTCCCCGGCTACGTCGTGATGCAAAGCGGTCAAAAGGGTCCCAGTGGCGGCATGAGCAACTTCGGCTGCGGTTTCCTGCCCACCGTTTATCAAGGCGTGCCTTTCCGCAGCAGCGGCGAGCCGGTTCTCTTCCTGAACAATCCCCAGGGTGTCGATGACGCGACGCAGCGTGACACGCTGGATGTTTTGAAGCAGCTCAACGAGGAGCGACTCAACGTCGTGGGCGATCCGGAGATCGCCAGCCGCATCAACAGCTTCGAACTGGCCTACCGCATGCAGCAGACAGCACCGGAGCTGATGGACATCAGCAAGGAGCCGAAACACATCCTCGACATGTATGGCGCGAAGCCCGGCGAGGCATCCTTCGCGAACAACTGCCTGCTCGCCCGTCGTCTCATCGAGAGCGGTGTGCGTTTCGTGCAGCTCTTCCACGAAGCGTGGGACCACCACGGTGGTCTCGTTGGTGGCTTGAAGCAGCAGTGCGGGCTCACCGACCAGCCCTGCGCCGCATTGGTGCGTGATTTGAAGCAGCGCGGCCTGCTCGACGACACCCTCGTCATCTGGGGCGGTGAATTCGGCCGCACGCCGATGGTGCAGGGCGGCAGCGACGGTCGCGATCATCACCCGAATTGCTTCAGCATGTGGTTCGCCGGCGGCGGCATGAAACCGGGCCTCACGCTCGGTCAGAGCGACGAGTTCGGCTTCAATGCGACCGAGGATGTCGTGCATGTGCACGATCTCCATGCCACGTTGCTGCACCTGCTCGGCTTCGAGCACACCAAACTCGCCGTCCGCTTCCAAGGCCTCGACATGCGCCTGACGAACGTGCATGGCGAACTGGTGCCGCAGCTACTGGCGTGAGGTTGGTGTCAGATGCCGTAGCCCGCCCGATAGGCCTTGTGGATGATCGCATCCGCCTCGGGAGTGTTCGGTGACTTGAGCGCGTTCGTGTCCCATTCGACGCGTTTGCCAAAACGAACGGCGAGCAGGCCAACGAGCAGCGATTCGGTGAAGGGCGCGGAATACCAGAAGCCGCTCTTCGCATCCTGCGGGTTGCCGGTTTTGCAGGCGTCGAGGAATTCCTGACGATGACCGTTTTTGCAGCGCGGGATCGTTTTTGCAGGCAAAACGAACTGCTGCATCTTGGTCTCGGGTACGATGCGCGGGGTGCCGCTCCAGCCGCCGGCGAGGATGCAGCCTTTGTCACCGAGGAAGTAGATGCCGTTGTCGCCGAGATTGCGTGTGTCTTCGAGGCCTTCAGGACGCGGCGGAAGCTTGCCGCCGTCATACCAGACCATTTTGACCGGTCCACGATCACCTTTGGCAGGAAAGTGGTAGGTGATGATGCTCCAGATCGGGAAGGACTGGTTGTTGTTCGGGCCGTTCTCGGCCTCGACCCAGTCTGGCGCGTCGAGATCGAGCGCGTAGAAGGCGGGATCAGCATTGTGCACGGCCATGTCGCCAAGCGCACCGCAGCCAAAGTCCCACCAGCCACGCCATTTGCGCGGGCAGAAGTCCGGATGATATGGGCGCTCCTTCGCGGGGCCGAGCCAGAGGTTCCAATCGAGGTTCTTGGGAACAGCGGGTGTGTCTGCGGGATAGGCTTTGCCCTGGGAATCCCAGAACTTGCCAGGACGGTCGGACCAGACGTGGACTTCGGTCACTTTGCCGATGGCGCCGGCTTGAATCCACTCACGCGTGAGGCGGATGCCTTCGCTGGCATGGCCTTGATTGCCCATCTGCGTGACACGGTTGGTTTCCTTCGCCACATCCCGCATCGCACGCGCCTCAGCGATCGTGTGGGCGAGCGGTTTCTCGACATAGACGTGACGTCCGGCACGCATGGCCATGATGCTGGCGGGCGCGTGCACGTGATCCGGCGTGGCGATGAGCACGGCGTCGATGTCCTTCTGCTTTTCGATCAGCTCGCGGTAATCGCGGTAAAGCTTCGCGTCCGGATACTTTTTGATCGTGCCCGCGGCATGATCGAGATCAACATCGCAGAGCGCGACGATGTTCGCGAGGCCGGTGGAGTCGAGATCGCGGATGTCTCCGCCGCCCTGCCCGCCGATGCCGATGCAGCCGAGGTTCACCTTTTCACTCGGCGGCGTGAAACCGGGGCCGCCGAGCACGTGACGCGGGACGATTTGGAAGCCGAAGGCCGTGGCGGCGGCCGTTTTGACGAACTGACGGCGGGAATGGGGAGCGGTGGACATGCGCGAAGCAAACGGGTTGCCTTCCGCACGTCTTGCGCCTTGGTTCGGCACAACATTCCCATCCTGACGATGAAACGCTCCTGGAAAGACGTGTCGGTGCCACTGCGCGACGGCATGGTGCAATGGCCCGGTGATCCCGTGTGCCAGATCAAGCGCGTGAACCGCATGGAAGACGGTGCGGTGTGCAATCTGACCCACATTTCCATGAGCGTGCACACGGGCACTCACATGGACGCGCCGCGGCATTTCATCGCGGACGGCATCACGATGGAGCAGATGCCCTTCGAGCCGGTGATCGGCCGCTGCCGCGTGTTTGAGCTCGAATGCGAGGACCAGATCACGGTGGATGATTTGAAGAAGCTCAAGTTCTCACCGAAGCAGCGCGTGCTTTTCAAGACGCGCAACTCAACGCGAAGCTGGGCGATGGACGAGTTCGACAAGGACTTCATCTCCATCCGCAAGGACGCCGCGCAATACCTCGTCGATCAGGGCGTGGTGACAGTGGGCGTGGATTACATGAGCATCGGCGGCTACGGCAAAGACGTGGTCGAAACGCATCAAATCATGCTCGGCGCCGGCATCTGGGTGATCGAAGGACTGAATCTTTCCGAGATCAAACCCGGCTACTACGATCTGATCTGCCTGCCGATCAAAATCGAAGGCTCGGACGGCGCACCGTGCCGCGTGGTGCTGCGATAATTCGTGTCTGAACTCCTGCCGGCGGTGATACGGCGAAGCAGAGTAGCCATCTCGCGCCGTCGAGATGAGCGGAAGGCTTTCGCGGGCATGCAAGACAGGCGAGGCTCGTAAACCGTTAATCTTACCACGCGACGAGCTCATCTCGCGGAGCGAGATGGCTACCTTGCTGACGCTGTTTTCGAATTCAGGGTGCAGAGTCCGGCCCAAGCTACTGAGCTGCGGAAGCACGTGCATCCAGCACCGACGATGCCGCATGCACCTCATGGTGGACGGTGACCCGCGTGCCCACTTTGCACAGCTCCCAGCACTTCTTCTGCGGCTCTTCGGGACAGCGGACGCAGCCGTGGCTGGTGCATTTGCCGCGTTCGAAGCCGCCGACGTGCACACCGACGCCGTCATCGGTCAATCTCAGCCAAAAGGGCATCGCAATGCCGAGATACTTCGTGCCAGCGGGCTTCGGGCCGTCGTGCTCCCAAGCGCGCATCACCACAACCTCGCCTGTGTCCGTGCGCACGTATTGCCCGTAAAGGTTCGAGCGCTTGAGCGGCAGTTTTTCCTTCACGCTGAATTCGCCAACGGGCGTCTCGTGACCGGGCAGGCCAGGGGAGACGTCCATCTCCACGAGCACGGCTGAGTTCTCGTCTAGAAGCTGCGCGGTGTGGCTCGCCAGCGAGATGTCCATGCGCACCTTGCCCGGCTTCGCGGCGGCGCATCGTTCCTCGTCGATGTGCCAGCGCGGATGCTGAAACACCTGCGTGCGCGGCCTTTTGAACCAGCCCTGGCAGGAGGCGTGGCACAGCGGCAGAAGGAGACAGAGAAGGAGTTGGCTTCGCATGAGGGGTTTCCTAGGTCAGCGGGCTCGGCGGTTCATCTCATCACTCGCCTTGTCGAGGATGCGGCGTTCTTCGGCGGTGAGGCTGTGCATGCCGTGGCGGCTGATTTTGTCGAGAATGTCATCGACGGCCGGCTCGGCGTTTTTCATGGGTTTGGCGGGCTTAGCGGCCTTCGGAGCTGGTTTCGGGAAGGAAGGCAGCTTGAGCGCGCCTGTTTCGTAACGGATGAAGGCCCAGGCCGTGCCGACATTGGCGGCTAGAAGGATCAGCGACGCCCAGTCCCGCGCGGCGAGGCATTGGAGGGCATTGATGCCGACAAAAATCGCCGCCATGACCCAGGCGTCGAGCGTGAGGATGATGATGCTGATCTTCGCCCGCGGATAAAGCGTTGCGAAGGCGATGAAAACGCCGAATTCGAACTGCATGATGCCCACGCAGGCCATGCCGCGCACACCGGCCAGATGGAACAAGCACACAAACAAGGGCGACGAGGCGAGCAGGAGCAGCAGCAGGCGCACAAACACGCGGCGGCCCAGATGTCGCTCGACAGCCTCACCGAAATTCCACAGCAGGTAGCAGCCCAAGAGAACCCAAAGGCTGGGAGGATTCACCAGGATGTAAGTGATCGGCGTCCAGAGATGCCATTCCTTGAAGGCGGCATCAAAGCTGAACACGAGATGGCTCATGAGGTTCGGCCCCAGCACCGCGAACACCACCATGCTGGCCGCGCCGACGAGCGCGACGATGGCGGCGAGATAGACCGGATGCTGCTTCCACCAGGTCAGCGGCAGACGGTCTTGGGATTCAGGGAACCAGGAGTTGAACATGGGTGGATAGAAAAGGCGTGGCGAAAAATGGCAACCCCGGACTGTCGTCTGGCGAATTTCCATGCGAAAGCAGCCGCGGCCTGTTTGCGTTGTTTCATCACCCCCAATGAACTTCCCCATCTCACATCATGCTCCAAACCTGGAGCATGCGTTCTTGACCCGCCGTCAGTTGCTCAGCCGTGCCGGCATGGGCTTCGGATCGCTGGCACTCGGTTCGTTGCTCAGCCCGCCGGCTGGCGCGGCCACGCTGGACCCGATGGCGCTGAAAAAGCCGCACTTTGAGCCGAAGGCGAAGCGCGTGGTGCATTTCTTCATGAACGGCGGCCCGTCGCAGGTGGACACGTTCGATCCAAAGCCGATGCTGGACAAATACGACGGCAAACCGCTGCCGAACGTGCTCAAAACCGAGCGTCCGACCGGCGCGGGCTTCAAGTCGCCCTTCCAGTTCCGCAAGCGCGGCCAGTGCGGCCTTGAAGTGAGCGAGATCTTCGAGAAGACCGGCGAATTCGCCGACGATCTGTGCGTGATCCGCTCCATGTATGCGGATGTGCCGAACCATGAGCCCTCGCTCGGCCTGATGAACAGCGGTGAGAGTCGTTTGAACCGCCCGACGATGGGATCGTGGATCACCTACGGCCTGGGCAGCGAGAATCAAAACCTGCCCGGCTACATTTCCATGTGCCCCGGCGGCATGCCGACCCGGCGCACCAAGAACTGGCAGTCCGCCTTCCTTCCGAGCGCCTACCAGGGTGCCTACATCAACACGGAGGACACCCGCGTCGAAAAACTCGTGGAGTTCATCCAGAACGGCTCGCTCGACTTCAAACAGCAGCGGCGGCAGCTCGACCTGTTGCAGACGTTGAACCAGAAACATCTTGTCGAACGCGAGCGCGATCAGCAGCTCGAGGCACGCGTGCAGAGCTACGAACTGGCCTACCGCATGCAGATGGAGGCCACGGACGCTTTCGACATCATGAAGGAGCCGGAATCGACGCGAAAGATGTACGGCGACCATGCCTTTGGCCGCCAGTGCCTCATTGCGCGCCGTTTGTTGGAGCGCGGGGTGCGTTTCATCCAACTTTGGACCGGTGCGGGCCAGCCTTGGGACAATCACGACGAAATCCTCGAACACCGGAAACTCGGCCAGCAGACCGACGGTGCGATCGCGGCCTTCATGAGCGATTTGAAGCAGCGCGGCCTGTGGGACGAGACGCTGATGATGTGGGGCGGTGAATTTGGCCGCACACCGGCGGTGGAACTGCCCACACCGGGTGCGAACGCGGGCAAGCAGCACGGCCGCGACCACAATCACTACGGTTTCACCATGTGGCTGGCCGGTGGCGGCGTGCGCGGCGGCTACACGCATGGTGCGACGGACGAATTCGGCTTCCAGGCCGTCGAAAAGCCTGTGCACGTGCATGACTTGCACGCTACGATCTTGAAGATCCTCGGCTTCGACCACGAGAAGTTCACCTACCGCTACGCTGGCCTCGATTTCCGTCTGACGGGCGTGAACGAGTGCAAGGTGGTGCAAGAATTGCTGGCTTAAGCGGCTGAAAGCCAGCCACCAGCCCGCTTGCAAGGCTGGCCCTCACGTTTACAATCGCGCCCTCATGCATCGAAAAATCCTCCTCGCCCTGGCCGTGCTGGCGGCTCTCATCGTCACGATGAATGTTCCCGCCCAGGCTCAGCAGCCCGCGCCCGCACCGTCTGCCGCCGCCCAAGCCGCGGCCGCCCTGGAGGAGAACCCCTACGCGGATGCGCTGACCTTTGACGGCTTCATCCGGCGCACCGGGGTGATGGCCTACCCGCTGATCGGCCTGTCGATGATCGCGTTCTTCATGATCGTGCTTTTTGCCTTCACGGTGCGTCAGGGCACGGTGGTGAGCGATGCGTTCATGAACTCGGCCGATGCGCTGATCCGCAAGCAGGACTACCTGGGTCTGCTCGCCGTCTGCAACCGCCGCAACGAGTGCATCGCCCGCATCACCGCAAAGACGCTCGACTTTGCCACCCGCAACCCGACGGCAAGCTTTGAGGAAGTGAAGGAAGTGACCGAGGCCGAGGGCAACCGCCAGTCCAGCCTGCTGCTGGCACGCATCGCGTATCTCGGTGACGTGGGGGCTGTCGCACCGATGCTCGGGCTGCTCGGCACGACGCTGGGCATGATCACCACCTTCCACGAGATCTCCGGCAAGGGCGTCGGCGGGTCCAACCAGCTCGGTCTGGCGCAGGGTGTGTCGGAGGCGCTGCTTTGCACGGCCTCCGGCCTCGTCATCGGCATCCCGGCCCTCATTTTTTACGCCATCTTCCGCGGCAAGGTGAACCGCCTGATCTCCGAAATGGAGGCGGCCACGACGCATCTGATGGCTCTGCTCGCGGTGCAATACAAGCGGGCTGCGAGAGCCGTGGCAGGACAGTAAACGTGAATGACGAAACCCGAATGAGGAATGACGAATGAATGACCAATTCCGAATGCCCATGCCGATGCCTTCCACCGTGAGGTTCGTCATTCGTCATTCTGATTTCGTCATTATCCCTTCACGCGCATGAATTTCAGAAAACAGCACTCCATCGAACCCACGCCCATGCAGCTCGCTCCGCTGGTGGACGTCCTGTTCCTGCTGGTCATTTTCTTTGCCGTGACCTTCCAATACGCAAAGGAGGAGCAGGTGATGGATGTGAGCGTGCCCGCCGCGGACGAGGGGAAGGAAAAAGAGTCTCGCAATGTCGGCGAAATCATCATCAACATCAAAAAGGACGGCGAGGTGATCGTAAACGGCCAGAAATTCACCACCGATGAGCTGCTGGTGAAGCTGAAGAACATCGTCGCCCTCTACAAAGATCAGGCCGTGATTTTGCGCGGTGACGAAGTGACGGATTACGCCCACGTCATCAAGGTGCTGGACACCTGCCAGAAGGCTGGCATCTGGAACATCGCCTTCGCCACGCGCAAACCGGACGCCGACCCACCCGCCGCCCCGCCCAAGTGAGATTGATTTTCTCCGAGCCACCCACCGTCTCACGCACCCGCATGCGCCGCCTCGTCCTACTGCCCTGTCTTCTAGCCACGCTGCCCCTCGTGGCCCAGCAGGCACCACGTGCCCTGCCAGTGGAGGATGATGCCCCCATCCCGAAGGCCATCCCGGTGCGTCCGCCGCCAAAGGCGCAACCCGTGCTCGACGATCCGAAAGACCGACCTGCTCCGCCAAGAACGAAGGGCCCGGACGATGACATGTTCGACTTCGCAACGCTGGCCTACGATCGCCAGGAGTGGGGCATGGCCGCGCAAAACTACGCGAAGTATCTCCAGCAATACCCGAGCGGCAGGCAGGTGCCGGACGCGCTCTTCCGCATCGGCGAGTGCTACATGAAGCAAAACCAGCTCAAGCAGGCTGGCGGTTACTACGAGGAGGTCGTCAATCGTTATCCGAACAGCGATGGAGCACCCTCCGCCGCTTACCGCCTCGGCGCGATGCGTTTCAACGACTCCAAGTTTGCCGACGCGGCGAAGCATTTTGCCTTCAGCGAGACCAAACACAAAAATCCTCAGGTCAAGCTGGCCTCCGCCTACAACAAGAGCCGCGCCTATGAGATGGCAGGTGACAAAGAGAAGCAGACCGCCGCTTTGAGCAGCGTGATCGCCGTCAAAGCGGACAATCCTTACCGCGAGACCGCCCTGCTCACCCTTGGCAGCATCTACCTCGGCCAGGACAAGAAAACCGAAGCGCTACCGATCTTCGAGGAACTCGTCAAAACCAGCGCCGACCGCGCCATCGTTGCCGAGGCCTCCATTCGTGCGGCCGTCCTCCTCGCGGAACTGAAAAAGCCGGATGAGAGCATCGCCATGTTCCAGAAGGCGCTGCAAATGGAACAGACCACCGAGGCGAATCGCGGCATCGCCCTCGTCGGCATCATCCAGGCGCTCTTTGCCAAGGCCGACTACGACGGCGTCATCGACTACTACAACAAGAACTCCGAGGTGCTGCCGCCCGGTCCGTCCCGTGCGAAGATGCTTCTCCTCGTCGGTCATTCTCACCGCATGCGGAAGAGCTACGCTCGCGCCGTGGAGGTGTATCTGCTCATCGAGCAGTATCACGCCGACTCGGACGAGGCCTTCGAGGCCGGCTACTGGAAGCTCTACTGCTTCTATCTCCTCAATGACAAGGACCTCGGCGAGTTCGCCACCGCGTTCATCACCCGTCACGCCGCGAAGCACTCGGATCATGAGTATCTCTCGCTCGCACGCCTCATCCGTGCGGACTTTTACTTCAACAAGGGCGACTTCCAGCAGGCGGCGCTCAGCTACAACGAGGTCAACCTCGAAAAGCTCCCGGAGAAGCTGCGCCCCGGCACGCTCTTCAACACCGGGTGGGCGCAGGGTGAGGCCGGACGCCACCAGGAGGCCGTCGGCACCTTCACACGCTTCATCAATGAGTTCCCCCAGCACGAGTTTCTCCCGAAGGCCTACGCGCGTCGTGGACTCGCGAATCGCGACGCACGCGACCTGCCGAAGGCGAAGGCCGACTTTGAACACGTGACGAAGGAGTATCCGAAATCCGACGCCTGCGAGCTGTCCTGGCTGCAACTGGGCTTCATCGCCATGGAGCAGAAGGATCCGAAGGCCACCGTCACTGCTTTTGAGACGCTGCTGAAAAAATTCCCCACCACCACCGCCGCCGCGCAGGCCCACTACGGCATCGGTCGTGGCAATCTCGACCAGAAGATCTACGACAAGGCCGTTCCCGCCCTCCAGCGCTCGATTGAGATCGACAGCAAGACCTACCTCGAAAAATCCAGCCAGCTCATCATCCTCTGCCACTACGCCCGTCAGAACGCCGACGATCTTGCCAAGGCCATCGACAGTTATCTTCAAGCCAAGTCCGACGGCGTGGTGCCGCCGAACATCCTCAAATGGCTCGGCCTCAAGCTCTTCAGCAGCGACGACTTCAAACGTGCGTCCCGTTTCCTCGACCTCGCCGTCACCCCGCAGATTCCAGAAAACACCGAAGCCGTCGTCTGGAATGTCCTCGGCATGGCGCAGCTCCAAAACGGCAAGTACGACGCCAGCATCCAGGCCACCGAGAACTTCCTCAAATCCAACCCGGACGCCGCGGCCACCGCACGTGCCCAGCTCACCAAGGGCAAGGCCCTGCTTGGCAAAGGCGACTTCACCCAGGCCGACCAGGTCGCCCAGCAGGCGCTGCAAGTCGTCAAAGATGGCAAGCTCCAGGCCGAGCTGCTCATTCTCGAAGGCGACATCTTCTCCGCCCAGGGTGACAAGCTCGCTGCCGAGGGCCAGAAAGACGCCGCTATCGCGAAATGGAAGGCCGCCGCCGCGAAATATGTCGTTCCCAGTCAGTTTTACGAAGACCCGGATGTCACGCCCGACGCGCTCTACAAAGCCGCCAAAGCTCTCGAAAAAGCTGGCGACACGGAGCAGTCGAAACAGTTGCTCCAGCAGCTCCAGCAGCGCTATCCGAAGTATCAGCCGAAAAACTGATCACTCGCGCTTCCCGCCGCGAAAATCACGCGGCGGCCGGTCCTCCTTCGGACGGGCCTCCACCACCCGCAGCGGACGGCCTCCCACGTCCTGGCCGTTCAGCGCGTTGATCGCCGTCAGTGCCTCCGCCTCCACCGGCATCTCCACGAATCCAAAGCCCCGTGAGCGTCCAGATTCGCGGTCTTTCACCACCCGTGCGGCAGAGACCTGGCCGTGCGCGGCGAACACCTGCTGGAACTCGTCGTCCGTCATGGTGTACGGCAGGTTGCTGACATAAAGATTCATGGCGGCGTCGAGCCTAGGCCCGTGTCCGGTGGTGTCAATCAGCGCTTGGTGCGACGCCCGGGACACCTGCAAAGTTTCAGTTGCGGAAAAGAAGCTGAATTCGTATTCCAGTGGTCCGTCCTTTTCATCCTATGAAACAGATCCTCATCCTCCTTGCCGCCATCGGCCTTTCCTCAGGCATCTCTGCTGCCGCCGAGCCTCTGAACACCGTCTGCCCCATCTCGGGCAAACCGGCCAACCCAGCCATCACCAGCAACTACTCGAAGACCGTCGCGGTCTGCTGCAACAGGTGCAAAGCCCAGTTTACCGCCACCCCGAAGGCCTATCTCAACAACATCCTCGGAGCCGTCACCGGCCAGTGCCCGCTCAGCAAGAAGAAGTCCGATCCCTCGATCACGGTCAGCTACACCCGTCAGGTCGCTTTCGCTGACGCCGCCAGCAAGGCCACCTTTGATGCCGCTCCCGACAAGCACATCAAGGAAGTGCGCCAGTAATCGCCAAGTTCATTCATTCCACCAAGGCGGGGCTGCCATCGGCAGCCCCGCCTTTTGTTTTGCGGGTCGAATCGCGGTTGAACGTGAAGCCTGCGAGTTTGCAGACCGATCGCCCGTTTCATCGCCATGAAACCGCGTTCACTCCTGCCTTGGGTCATTTGCGTCCTTTTGGTCCCTTCTGCCCACTCCACCGACATCACCGCGGACAAAATCGGCACCGTCGTCCACTTCGCCATCGAGGGGGAAACGATCTGTGATTATCAAATGGAGCCCGGTGAGCTTCCAGATGGTGTGGCGGAGCATTTTGCGCATGGGGCGCATCTGCACCCGATTTACTCACCGAGCGGGAAACTCGTCACGGGCGATCATCAGCCGGATCATCCGTGGCAGCGCGGCGTGTGGATTGGTTGGACAAAGACGGAGTTTGGCGATTCGCATCCCGATTTCTGGAACATGGGCAAGGATGGCAAGATCGCGGCCGAGGTGCGCTTCGAGAAGCTGGAGAAGGTCTGGAATGGCCCCGCAGCGGGTTCGGTGAGTCAGCATGTGTTTCTCGATCACAGCCACACCCCCGATGAAAAGGTGCTCAACGAGACCTGGGAGGTCCAGGTGTCGCAAAAGACGCTCGATGGCACGCTCGCGAACATCATCGACCTCACCAGCACGCAGACCTGCGCGGGCGAAAAGCCGCTCAAACTACCCAAATACCACTACGGCGGCCTCGGCGTGCGCGGGAACCCGCTTTGGAACCCCGTCGATGCCGTCACCATGCTCACCAGCGAAGGTCACGACCGCAAAGCAGGCGACAGCGCCAAGGCGAAGTGGGTTCACCTCGGCGGCGAAGTCGATGGCACTCCCACCGGCATCGCCGTGCTCATTCATCCATCGAATTTCCGCTTCCCGCAGCCGCTGCGTTTGAATCCGAAGAACCCGCAGCTCTGCGTCGCCCCTTCCCAGGACGGCGATTGGTCCATCGAGCCTGGGAAACCGTATGTATCCAGATACCGCCTCCTCGTCTTTGATGGCAAACCGGACGCGAAGTGGCTCGAAGCACAGTGGAAGAGCTATTCGGCTGCTCCATGAAATCCGGTGCTCCATCCGAGGCCGTGCTTGGCGAGCTTCTTGACTTGCTGCCGGAGGTGCAGGCATGGATCAAGGATGAGCGGCATCGCTACCTGTGGGTGAACCGCGCTTTTTTGCTCAACTACGGGCTGCATCAGCTCGACGAGGTTTTGGGGAAGACGGATCATGATCTCTCGCCGCCGCATCTCGCGGCTCAATTTCTCGCTGGAGACGAGGCAGTGCTCGCCGGGCAGACTGTGCAGGGTCGGCTGGAGTTGATCGGCCGTTTCGACCACACGGCGTCGTGGAGTTTCACCACGAAGCGTCAGGTGCGCAATGCGAAGGGGCGCGCTATCGGGACCGCGGGCATCACTCGCGTGCTGGATGCGGCGCAGATCGACCAGCGCGAGGATATTCGCTTTGGCATGGTCATTTCCATGATGACGCAGCGGCTTGGCAAGGCGGTGACGAATGTGGAGATGGCCACGGCGGCCGGAATGTCCGCGCGTGCCTTCGAGCGGGCCTTTCTGCGTGAGTATGGGTTGTCGCCGCAGCAGTATCTGAAGCGGCTGCGCATTCAGACCGGGTGCCGTCTGCTGGTGGATACGCGGGAGTCGATTGCCTCCATCGCACTGCGATGCGGTTTCGCGGATCAAAGCCATCTGACGCGTGAGTTTCGTCGTGTCACGGGTGCCACGCCTGCGACTTATCGCGCCGAATACGCCGCCGCGAATGTTCCAAGCGCTGCCGTTTCTGTTCTATCCTCCAGGAAACGAAAACGCTAGCCTCGGAGCACCATGAAGCTCCAACCAGGCACCACTCTCATCACCAACGGTCAACTCATCGACGGCACCGGCGCACCGCCCGTCGCGAATGCGGCTGTGATTATCAAAGACGGTCTCGTCGAGTATGCGGGACCTGCGGCGGAGGCTCCGCCGGTGCCTGATGCTCGAAAAATCGACGCCCAGGGCGGCACGATCATGCCGGGGCTGATCGAGGCGCACATTCATCTCACCTATTTCAATGTCACCGAGCTGCAGGACCTCGACATCAAGTTCCCGGTCGAATACGTCACGCTGCAATCGGCGGTGAATGCGAAGACGGCGCTCGAATGCGGCTACACCTCGGCGCGCAGCGGCGGTTGCCTGCACAACATCGATGTGTGGATGAAAAAGGCCATCGAGGAGGACATGATCCCCGGACCACGCCTCAGCGCCAGTGGTCGCGAGATCTGCGGTGCGGGCGGTTTGATGGATTGGAACCCGGATTACCGGAAAATCGGCATGGAAGGCATCGTCTTCATCGTGAACGGCCCCGATGACGCCCGCACCGCCGTGCGCAAACTCGTCAAAGACGGCATCGAGTGGGTGAAAACCTATCCCACTGGCGATGCGGCCTCGCCGGACATCAACGACCATCACACGCTGTGCATGACCTTCGATGAAATGCACGCCGTGGTGCAAACGGCGCACAATCACGGCCTCAAAGTCACCGGTCACTGCCGCGCCACCGAGGGCATCCGCAATGCGCTCAAGGCCGGCTACGACTGCGTCGAGCACGGCACCTTCATGGACGACGAGTGCCTCGATCTGCTTTTGAAGCGCAACGTGCCGATGTGTCCGGGCCTTGGCTTCGAGAAGTTCAGCGTCGATCGCGGCAAGGAGTTCGGTTTGTCGCAGCGTGTGATCGACGGACATCAGGAGACGCTTGAAGCCGGAGCCGAAAGCGCGCGCATGGTGCTCAAAGCGGGCGGCACACTCGGCCTAGGCGGCGATTACGGCTTTGGCTGGACCCCGCACGGCACCTACGCGCAGGAGCTGACGTTCTTCGTGAATTACGTTGGCTTCAGCGTGCTCGATACGATCAAGTGCGCCACTCTCGGCGGCGCGAAAATGATGGGGCGCGCCAACGAGATCGGCTCGCTCGAAAAAGGGAAGCTCGCCGACGTGCTCGTCGTCGATGGCGACGTGATGAAGGACATCCGCATCCTTGAGGACCGCAACAACCTGCTCGCTGTGATGCAAGGCGGCGCGGTGAAGGCGGGGACACTGGTGAAAGCACCCGCCATCTGAAACTCGTTATGCGGACTTCATGGAGACATCGAAAGCTGCGCCAGCAAAGTAGCCATCTCGCTCCGCGAGATGAGCCCGGCGTTCCGCCAACGGAAGACGCGTTAGAATGTTCGGAAGCCTTTCGTGCCTGCGATAGCCCTCGGCTCATCTCGCGGAGCGAGATGGCTACCATGCTTCGCCAATACTTTGATCTGCTTCAATTCTTCCACACCGGCGCTCCTAAGGTTGCCTTTGCCTGTCTGGGCATACACCGGCTCCGCCGCAAAACGATCCTGGATCGCCAGCGCATCCGCCAGCACCCGCTGAAAAGCCGGATCGTTCAGTAGTTTCGGATCCATCATCGTCGTATCCATCACCTGAGTTTATCTTCCGCCACCCTTCTCCGCAATCCCCGAATTCGCCCGCCATGCCCCGCCGACTCCTCGCTATTCTCCTTTCCGCGTGTTCCATAGGCCAACTCTCCGCCGCCGACCTCTTCGACAAACAGAACCTCGCCGCGTGGTGCATTGTGCCGTTTGATAAGGCGAAGCGCTCTCCTGAAGCCCGCGCCGAGATGGTGGCGAAGATGGGCATCAAAAAGATCGCTTACGACTGGCGGCAGGAGCATGTGGCCGAGTTTGAACGCGAGATCCTCGCCTATCAAAAACACGGCATCGAGTTCTTTGCCTTCTGGGGGGCGCATGACGAGGCGTTCCGGTTGTTTGAGAAATACAAACTGCATCCGCAGCTCTGGATCATGATGAAGGGCACGGGCGAAACGCAGGAAGCGCAGGTTAAATCCGCCGCGGAAGGTCTGCTGCCCATTTTGGCCAAAGCAAAAGCCATCGGCAGCCAAGTCGGCATCTACAACCACGGCGGCTGGGGCGGCGAGCCGGAGAACATGGTAGCGGTGTGCGAATACCTCAAAAAGAACCATGGCATCGACAACGTGGGCATCATCTACAACCTCCACCACGGCCACAGCCATCTCGACCGTTTGCCTCGGGCCATCGAGGCGATGAAACCCTATCTGCTTTGCCTCAATCTCAACGGCATGGACATCGCCGGTGACACGAAGGGCCGCAAGATCCTCCCGCTTGGTGTGGGCACGGAGGACGTCAAAGTGCTGCGCCAAGTCCGCGCCAGCGGCTACAGCGGCCCCGTCGGCATCCTCAATCACACGAACGAAGACGCCGAAGGCCGCCTGCTCGACAATCTCGATGGCTTGAAGTGGCTTTTGCCCCAGCTCGATGATGCGAAGCCGGGTGAGAGGCCGAAGTATCGCACGTGGAGCGAGAAGTCAGAGGTCAGAGGTCAGAAGTCAGATGTTGGGAAAGCGGAGACAGTGACGTCGATGAGCGAGGAGTTTGGAAAGGCGTTGAAGGGTGGCTGGGTGATCGATGGGGATGCGGAGTATGCGAAGCTGCCGTTCACGGTGGAGTGTCGAGCGAAGCTAGATGGCAAAAAGGGCTACAATATCCTCGTCGCTTCCGAGACGAAGTCCTCGGCCACGCATTGGGAGCTCTACACGCACGCGGGTCGCGGCACGCTGGCGCTCTACATGCCCGGACGCGGCGGCGATTACGATTCGAAGGTCGATGTGTGCGACGGGAAGTGGCACGATTTACTCGCGAGCGCCGATGAGAAGGGCGTCGTGATCTGGGTGGATGGGAAACAGGTCTTCGAGAAGCCCGTGCAGCCGCTCCACGGCACACCGAAGCCGGGCGCGCTCGCCTTCGCCCGGCTTGTCGAAGGCGGCATCGGCTGCGATGGCATTCTCGATGACGTGCGCATCACCCGCGGCGTCATGAAACCACGCAAAGGCAACGCACCTCGCCAGCGCATGGACAACACGCTTGGCTTATGGAGCTTCGACGATCTCGACTCGCATCTGCCGCCGCCCGCGCCGAAAGCCGCCGAGTTCACGCCGGACCTGCCGCCTTTGAGCAAGGAAGACAACCAGCACTGGCAGGAGTTCGTCAACCGCGAGCGCGTCTTCGACTTCTACGGCAAGCAGGCGCTGCATTTCATGCGTAGCTCGGCTCTCCAGAGCCGAGACAAAAGCGCCGCAAACACGCCCCATCCCGGCTCAGGAGAGCCAGGCTACTTGATCCCGCCCTTCCCCGGCATGGACGGCGGCAAGCAAGGCCATTGGGGCAATCAGAATGACAAGGAGACATGGCTCGATGGCCGATGGGCTGCGAGTGATCTGGGAAGTCTGTATTGTGGTGTCTTCAAAGGAGGTGGAATCAGCGTGCCCAAGGGCATCTGCGTGCGTTTCGATGACCGGTCCGCCGTGTTTGATCCGGTGGAGATGGCCTGGCGTGCGGAATGGTCCGGCGGCTTCATCAAGCTCAATGAGAACCGCCACGGATTCATGTCCGGAGCACCCATGGATGGCAAACTGATCTCTAAAGAGCCCAAAAAGCTCTCAGGCACCTACCGTGGCCTTTTCCGCCGAGGCAAAGAAGTCACCATCATCACTAGCGAGACCGAATTGCCCGCACCAGCCGCCGCCCAATGGCCGCAGTGGATCGAAACGAAGGGCGAACTCGGCACGCAGTCGCCCTTCGCCACGGATCGCATCACCATCCCGTTCGAGAATCCGCACGGCACGCTGTTCTTCATCACGGCTCATGATTTCTTCAGCGATGGCACCGCTGCTGTCGCGACGATGACGGGCGAGGTTTGGCTGGTGAAGGGCATTGATGAGAAGCTGGAGAAGGTGCGCTGGAAGCGTTTCGCCACCGGGCTGCATCAGCCGCTGGGCATGAAGATCATCGGGAACAAGCTCTACGTGCTCGGCCGCGATCAAATCACCTGCCTGCACGATCTTAATGGCGATGACGAAGCGGACTTTTATGAGTGCGTGACGAATGCCATGCAGACCTCGCCCGGCGGACATGATTTCATTGTGGGGCTGGAGGCGGACAAGGAAGGTCGATGGTATTTCGCGTCGGGGAATCAGGGTGTTTGCAGGATTGAAGTGAGGCGGGCACTCTTGCCCGCTGACAGCGCTTCATTGCGGGCAGGAGTGCCCGCATCACTTCAGGTGCTCGCCACTGGCTTCCGCAATCCGAACGGGCTCGGCCTCTCGGCAGATGGGCGATTTGTCACGACGAGTGTGCAGGAAGGCGATTGGACGCCGGCGACGTCGATTTGCCAGATTGAGCTCGATCAGAATCTCGGAGCGCACTTTGGCGCGGGTGGTCCGAAGGATGGAAAGCCGCCGGAGCCGGTGCTGATGTATCTGCCGCGTGGTGAGGATAACTCGGCGAGCTCGCAGGTCTTTATTCCAGACGCAGTCGGGACGACTGCACCACATTCCTGGGCCGCGTTGAAGGGCGACAACAACCTCATTCACCTCTCTTCGGGTGGAGGCAGTGCCTGGCTGGTGATGCGGCAGCAGGTGAAAGGTCGCTGGCAGGCGGCGGCGGTCAAAATCAGCGGGAACTTTGATTCGGGGCCGCAATGTGCGCGATTCAATCCGAAGGACGGGCATCTGTATGTGAACGGCATGCAGGGCTGGGGCAGCTACACGCCGAAGGACGGCTGCTTTCAGCGTGTGCGCTTCACGGGTGGCGACAAACCGGTGCCGGTGGCGTTTGAGGCTCGCGATAACGGCGTCATCATCCGTTTCAACCAGGCGGTGAAGGACGCGGATGCCGCGACGTGCTTCGCGCAGTGCTGGAACTACAAATACGGGCCGCAATACGGCTCGCCGGAGTATTCGGTGAAGTATGCCGACACGCCCGGCCACGATCCGCTGGAGGTGCGCAGTGTGCAGAAGCTCGATGGAGGCAAGGCGCTCTTCCTCGAAATCCCACAAATCGTCACCGCGAGCCAGATTCACCTCCGCCTGAGCACCGGACACGATGTTTTCATCACGGCGCATGCGCTGGCGGAGCCGTTCACGGATTTCCCCGGCTACACGAAGATCGCCAAAACGAACCACGCCGCCCAAATCGGCCTCGAAGCCCCGAAACCGGCCAAACCGAACCCTTGGGCCCAAGGCGAGCCCGGACGCGAAATCGTCGTCGAAGCCGCTTTGGGCCTGCAATTCGTCCAAAAGCGGCTTTCGGCCAAAGCGGGCGAAAAACTCACCATCCGCTTCAAAAACCCCGATGTCGTGCCGCACAACTGGCTGCTCGCGGAGCCCGGTTCGCTGCAAAAACTCGGCGAGAAGTGCAATCTCCTGATCGCCGACCCGCAGGGCATGGCCAAACACTACGTCCCCGACAGCGACGACGTGATCGCCTACACCGACATGACGAATCCGAAGGGCGAATTCGTCATCCACCTCACCGCGCCGAAGGACAAAGGCGATTACCCCTACCTCTGCACCTTCCCCGGTCACTGGATGGTGATGAATGGGGTGATGAAGGTGGAGTAGCTTCGATTAACCATCGAATCCACTCACGACCACGCCACCGCCGTCTGACCTTGCTCGCCGAGGCCTTCGACACCGAGTTCGATGACATCGCCAGGCTTCATGAAGACAGGATCGGGCTTGAAGCCGAGACCGACGCCGGGAGGGGTGCCGGTGGTGATGAGATCGCCGGGCAGCAGGGTCATGAACTGGCTGAGGTAGCTCACGAGCGTCTTCACGCCGAAGATCATCTGCGCGGTGCTGCTGTTCTGGATGGTCTTGCCGTTCAATTTGAGCCAGAGCTTCAAATTCTGCGGATCGGCGATTTCATCGCTGGTGGCCAAAAACGGCCCGAGGGGCGCGAAAGTGTCGCAGCTCTTGCCTTTGACCCACTGGCCGCCGCGCTCGAGCTGCCACTCGCGCTCGCTGTAGTCGTTGTGCACGCAGTAGCCGGCCACATGGCTCATGGCGTCGTCTTCGCTGACGTAGCTGGCCTTTTTGCCGATCACGAAGGCCAGTTCGACCTCCCAGTCGCTCTTCTTCGAGTTCTTCGGAATGACGACATTGTCATTCGGGCCGCAGATGGCCGAGGTGGCTTTGAAAAACACGATCGGCTCCGCCGGAATGGGCATGCCGCTCTCTTTGGCGTGATCGACGTAATTCAGGCCGATGCAGATGATCTTGCTCGGACGTGAGATGCACGGCCCGAGGCGCACGCTGGCATCCACGGTCGGCGCGGAGGCCGCATTGGCCTGCGCCCAAGCAGCGAGACGCTGCAGGCCATCACCGCCGAAGAATTTCTCATCGTAGTCGCTGCCAAAGGCGCTCGCGTCGATGCGGCGGCCGTCTTCGAGCTGCAGGCCGGGTTTTTCTTCTCCAGGGTTTCCAAAGCGGATCAGTTTCATGCGGTTGTTCTTGGTTCGTTGTTCTTGGTTCTTCGTTTCGGAGACTTATTTCTTCTCGTCGCCCTCGGCGTTCGCGTAGCGGCCGATGATTGGATACTGCTCGAGTTCGGCGACGGTGCCGGTGACGGGATAGCTTTCGCGGCCGACCCAGTACACACAGGCTGCAGCGATATCCGCAGGCATCAACAGGCGGCCCATCGGCACGACGGTTGCAGGCAGGCGTTCCGGCCAGCCTTCGCCGAGTCCGTCGCTGATTTTGACCTGATATTCGTTGTCCGAGAGCGTCCAGCCGACATTGAGCTGGTTCACACGCACGCGATCCATGCCGAGCGAGTCGGCCAGATTCCGCGTCATCGTCATGAGCGCGCCTTTGGACATGGAGTAGGCCAGCATGTTCGCCTGGCCGCAATGCGCGAGCACAGAGCCGATGTTGAGAACGACGCCGGTGTTTTTCTTCAACTCCGGCAGCAGCGCGCGGATGAGCAGCATCGGCGCGCGGGCGTTCACGGCCATCATGCGGTCAAAAAAGGCCGCGTCGGTCGTGTCGATGCGGCCACGGATGGTCAGCGCGGCATTATTCACCAACGCATCGACCTTGCCGAAGGCCGCGATGGCATCGGCAGCGAGTTTTTCGGGATATGCAGCATCTTCGAGGCTGCCCTGGCAAAACGCGGCCTTGTCCGCGCCGAGCTCCTTCAGCAGCGCCTGGCCGCGAGCGGCATCACGGCCATGGAGAATGACTTTGGCCCCCTCTTGGATGAAACGACGCGCCATGTGCTCGCCGATGCCTGTGGTGCTGCCGGTGATGAGGATGACCTGGTCCTGAAGTCGCATGATAGTTGGGTAAGATGGAGAGCGCCTTTTATGCAGAGCACACAACGCCGCTCAAGGCCTCAAATCACGCCAAAATCCCCTTCACCACCTCGCCGTGGATGTCGGTGAGGCGGTAGTCACGGCCTTGGAAGCGGTAGGTGAGCTTGGTGTGGTCGAGGCCGAAGAGGTGGAGCAGCGTGGCGTTCAAATCATGCACGTGCACGGGATCGCGCGTGATGCTGTAGCAGTAGTCATCGGTCTCGCCGTGCGTGATGCCGGGCTTCACACCGCCACCAGCGAGCCACATGGTGAAACAACGACCATGATGATCGCGGCCAAAATTCGTCGGCGTGAGCCGGCCCTGGCTGTAGGTCGTGCGGCCAAACTCACCGCCCCACACGACGAGCGTGTCATCGAGCAAACCTCGCTGCTTCAAATCAGCGACGAGCGCGGCACCGGCCTGATCGACGTCTTTGCACTGGAGCCCGACGTTTGTTGGCAGGTTGTAGTGCTGGTCCCAACCGCGATGATAAAGCTGGATGAAACGGCAGCCACGCTCGGCGAGTCGGCGGGCGAGCAGGCAGTTCGCGGCGAAGGTGCCGGGGCGGCGTGCGTCCTCGCCGTAGCGTGCAAAGGTGGACTCAGGTTCGCCACGCAGATCGGTGAGCTCCGGCACGCTGCTCTGCATGCGAAACGCCATCTCGTATTGCGCGATGCGCGTTTGGATCTCTGGATCGAGCGATTGCTCATGCTGCATGGCATTCAGTCGCCCCAGCGTGTCGAGCATGCGCCGACGGTCGCTCGCACGGACGCCTTCCGGATTCGACAAATAGAGCACTGGATCGCCGCTGGAGCGAAAGCTCACGCCTTGATGGTTCGACGGCAAAAAGCCGCTGCCCCAGAGCCGCGCGTAAAGCGGGTCCGCCGGTGAAACGGCACTGCCACGCGAGATGAGCACGACAAAGGCCGGCAGATCACTGTTTTCGGTGCCGAGGCCGTAGCTGAGCCAGCTCCCAAAGCTCGGCCTGCCCGGCTGTTGATGCCCGGTTTGCAAAAAGGTGATCGCAGGGTCGTGATTGATCGCCTCCGAGTGCATCGAGCGGATGATGCACAGCTCGTCGGCGATCTTCGCCGTGTGCGGCAGCAGTTCGCTCATCCACGCGCCGCTGCGCCCATGCTGCGCAAACTGGAACGGCGAAGGCGCGACCGGCAGCGAGGTCTGCTTCGAGGTCATCGTGGTGAGACGCTGCCCTTTGCGAATCGACTCCGGCAGCTCCTCGCCATGGCGCTTCGCGAGGCCGAGCTTCGGATCAAACAGATCGAGCTGCGACGGCCCGCCCTGCATGAAGAGATAAATGATGCGCTTCGCTCGCGGCGCGAAGTGCGTCAGCCCGCCCTGCGCCTGCAGCAACGAAGACAACGCCAGCGTGCCGACGCCACCCGCCACGCGGCCAAAGAACTGGCGGCGCGTGGAAGCGAGAGCGAAATCGTGCGCGGGGTTCATGTCAGTGAAGTGTTTGCACCTCGTCAAGGTTCAGCAGCAGGCTGGCGAGCATTGTCCAGGCTTGGGCTTCGTTGGAAGCGGCGCGTTGGGCGTTGAAGAAGGCACGCAGGACATCGACTTCGCGAGAGCTGGCGTGGCGGCCGGTGACGCGGTGGAAGGCCCATTCGATGCGATGGTCTTTTTCCATCAAGGCGAGCTGCGCGAGTGCCTTCGCGGCTTCGAGGTAGTTTTCATCGTTGAGGAGCAGGAGGGCTTGCAGCGGCGTGTTGGTGCGCGGGCGGCGCACGGTGCAAACTTCACGCGTGGGACCGTCGAGCGTGAGCATGTCGGGCGGTGGCGACTGACGCTTCCAGAAGGTGTAGAGGCCGCGACGATGCGCAGCATCGCCTTTGTCGGCGAGGTAGCTGGCCTCGCCGTTGTAGCTGACAGCTTCCCACAGGCCCGGCGGCTGCGGTGGCTTCACACTGGGTCCACCGAGCTTCGTCACGAGCAAACCACTGAGCGCGAGCGCTTGATCGCGAATGACCTCAGCGGGAAGACGAAAACGCGGCCCTCGGGCGAGCAGGCGGTTGTCAGGATCACGCGCGAGGAGTTCGGGCGTGAAGTCCGACGATTGTTGGAAGGTCTCGCTCGTCACGATGAGCCTCATGAGCGCTTTCACGTCCCACGGTTTCGTGTGCACATCGCCATCGCGGAAGCGCACGGCGAGGAAATCGAGCAGCTCGGCGTTGATCGGAGCCTCGCCTTGCAGGCCGAAGTCGTTCGGCGTGCGCACGAGGCCGTCGCCGAAGCACATCGTCCACAAGCGGTTCACCATCACGCGGGCGGTGAGCGGGTTGTCTTTGCTCACAAGCCACTGCGCGAGGCCGAGGCGGTTGCGTGGCATCTTTTCATCGAGCTGACCGAGCGAAGCAGGCACGGCAAAGCTCACGACATCCGCAGGCTGGTCATACTGGCCACGGTTAAGGAGGCGCGTCTCGCGCGCCTTTGGCATCTCCTGCATCACGGCGAGCGAGAGCACGCTTTTTTTCGCGTCCGCCTCGGCGCTGCGTGTTTGCATGAGCTCTTGCGCGATCTTTTGCAGCTCGGGCGTGCCGTGGTGGTCGATGAAGTAGCTTTCGAGCTTCTCGGCGGTGCTTTTCGGCCGTTGATCGCGTTTCACGGCCAGCGTGCCTTCCAAAAAATCGCGCCAGTGCAGCGCGTTCACCTCATCGGCGGAGATGACGCGGTCAAAGAGGCGGAACTCGTCCATGCCGCCCTCGAAACCGATGCCTGTGCCCTTCCAGCCAATTCGCCATGGCTCTTTGGACGCGATGCTGGCGCTCAAGCTGTCGCGCCGCACATCCACTTCGCCGAGTTTGCCATCGACATAGACCTTGAGACCTGCAGCCTTCGACGAGCCGTCATAGGTGATGACGAGATGCCGCCACTGGCCGCCGCTGAATTTGTCCTTCGCCACGACTTCGATGCCGTCGTTGCCATAGCGATGCGCGAGGTTGATGCGCGGCTGCGATTTATACCAGAGGATCTCAAAACCCCGCGCCTGCGAGTCGGAATCCTGTTTGGAGGCCACACAACCTTGCGGCGAGCTGCCGGGATTGATCCACACCGAGAGCGTGAACGCGCGATCCCGCTCCAGCGGCCACGGATCGGCGAAATCGACATACTGCGTGGCATCGAGCATCGTCGCGCCGCCCTTCACACCGGGCTTGAGCGTCGTTTTGCCCGTGACGTTGGCATTGAGCGTTTTTGGGCCGTGATCGAGATGATCGCTGTCGAAGCTGAAATGGGCCGATTCGCCCTTCGATGGGCTCGCAGGCACGTTTTGGAGCGCTTTCGGCTCCCAAATCGTGATTTCGCTGTCGAGAGCCGGACGGGCCGTTTTGAGGCGTGATTCGAGATTTTGCCGTTTTGCGGCCAAATCGGCGATTTGGCGTGTTTGAGCCTCGGTGGGCAGTTGGATGACCGGCGCGGCAACGTCCTTGATGATGCCGTTTTCGTCGAGGTTGTTGAAGGCGGCGAACAGCGCGTAGTAGTCGCGCATGGTGAGCGGATCGAATTTGTGATCGTGGCACTTTGCGCAACCCATCGTGAGGCCGAGCCATGTCGCCGCCGTGGTCTCGACGCGGTCAGCCACGTAGCTGACGCGGTATTCCTCGTCGATGATGCCGGTCTCGTTGGTGACGGTGTGGTTGCGATTGAAGGCGGTGGCGATCCTTTGATCGAGCGTCGCATTCGGCAGTAGATCACCCGCGAGCTGCTCGATGGTGAAACGATCAAACGGCATGTTGTCATTGAACGCGCGGATCACCCAATCCCGCCACGGCCAGGCCTGACGCACTTCGTCCGTGTAGTAGCCATGCGTGTCTGCATACCGCGCCGCATCCAGCCAGTCGATGGCAAGGCGCTCGCCGAAGTGCGGCGAGGACAACAGCGAGTCAACGACGCTGGAATAGGTCTTATGGGTCTCATGCGACTCATGGAATGGCAGGCCAGTGAGTGTGAGAGCAGCGCGGCGCCGGAGCGTGGCGTCATCGGCACGCGGAGAGGGCTTCAATCCCTGCTCTCGCAGCGCCCGATGCACGATGAAATCCACCGGGTTCACCGAATCAGGAATCTGGAGTCTCGACTCAGGAATCCCAAAGGCCCAATGCGCCTCATACTTCGCGCCTTCAGCGATCCATTGCTTCAGAAGAGCGATCTCCTTCGGCTTCAACGGCGCGTGGTCTTTGGGCGGTGGCATCACTTCCTCGGGATCGGAGGTGGTGAGGCGCTTGATGAGGTCGCCAGACTCGATGACTTCGAGCGCGGCCTCGCGCACATCCAGGCGGAGGTCGGCTTTGCGGGTGTTGGCGTCAAAGCCATGGCACTTGAAGCAGCGGTCGGAGAGGATGGGCCGCACATCGCGATTGTAGCCAACTTCCGCGGATGCGGTCGAGGCGAGCAACAGCGCTGTGAGCACCAGTTTCACGAGGCGATGAGCTGTCTGGCCTTCATCCAATCGAGATAGGTGCGGGCGCAGGCATCCAGGTTTTCCAACGAACCGCCGCCACGCAGCGGCGAGCACATCTCGAACGTGGCAATGCCATCGAATCCGCCCTCTTTGAGACCGCTGAAAAACGCTTCGTAGTCGATGAAGCCGGTGCCAAAGGGCACGGCGCGGACCCAATCGACGGCCTGGCGCTCGTAGTTGACGAGTTCCGGACGATAGCGATGCCGCGGGACCTTGATGTAGTCCGCATTCGTCGTGATGACCGTGTGCGGCGCGGCCCGTTTCGCGGCTTCGTAAAGGTTCTCGCCGCGGAGCGCGGGGGACCAGGCATCAAAGCCGAGCTTGCAGTTCGCGCGGCCAATGTCGGCGAGCATTTCGAGCAGCGCGTCAGTATGCAGACCCACGTCGTGATGATTTTGCAGCGCGATGGTCACTCCGTGCGCGGCGGCGCGGTCACACATCTCGCGGATGGCGGCGACGCAGCGGTTCCATTGCGTCTGCGGATCCTGGCCTTCGATTTCATACGCGCCAAAGATGCGCACGACCTTCGCGTCGAGCTGCGCGGCGATGCGGGCCAGCGATTCGACGTAGGCGATCTGAAACTCGATCTGCGGCACCTCGCAGCCGACGCCGACGGGCTGCGCGAGGTTCGTGTAGGCTCCGAGCACGTCGCAGCGAACGTTTGCGGCGGTCAGCGCGGCTTTCAAAGGCTCCATCTGCTCCGTGGCATCCAACGGAGAGAGGTGCGGACGCTTTCCAGCAATCATCACGGATTCAAACCCGAGCTTTGCCGCGTGTGGAATGAAGTCGGCCAGCTTTAAAACCGCCTGGCCCCAAAGGCCGGCGTAACTGATGGAGAACAAGCAGGGAGTCATGATGGTTTATCGTGCGAGCTGACGCAAAACTTCCAGCGCCTTCGTTTCGAAGAGCTTCTGCCACTCGGGAGCGACCATCACATCGCAGTCTTCCTGCGCATAGCCGGTGTTGCGCCGCTGCTGCTCGGTGGCGGTGTACCAAATGTAGCCGTTCGTGTAGCCGGAGACGTGCGCGTTGGCGTCCTGCGCGGCTTTTTTGATGTTCAGGCCGACCTGCACGGTGACCTCGCCGGGAAAGGTGACGAGCTTGAAAGTGCCAACGCGTAGGCCGCAGACCTCGGCATCCAATGTGGGACTGTTCGCGGCCTGGGTGTCGGCGAGGTGTTTTTTGAGCAAGGCGAGATTCGCGTTCAGTCGCGTGAGCTTTTCCATGATGGCGAGATTGGCGAGGTAGGTCTCGACGAGTGCTTTGTTGTCGGTATCGAGCTGCTGGAGCGGCTTTGCGTTGTCGAGATAGCCCTGCGCGTAGTGCGAGGGCATGTCTGGGAAGATTTTGTGCTGCATGAGCAGCGGGAGGAAGGTCTTGAAATTGATGTTGGTGGGCTTCAGGGCCGCCACGAGGCTTCGTTGCTCCGTTTCGATGTTTGAAATGCGTTTTTCGAAATCGGCGGCGCGGGGCAGCGCGAGCACTTCGCGGCTGATTTTCAGTGTGGCGTCGTTTTGCGGCTCAAATCGACGAATCGCGGCCAAAACGCTCGCGCCGAGCATGGTGCCGAGGGGCTCGGCATCGGCGGGACGGCTCACTTCCTTGTAATGCACCGGGTTGATGTCGCCGCCGCAGCCTTGGACGAAGAAGGCCATCGCGCCGGTGGCTTCCTCGATGACTTTGGATGCGAAGCCAGGATAGTCGGCCGAGTTTCCCTTGCTCGGCGGATTCATGATCGGATGGCAGGCGAATTGATACACGATGGCGAGCGGCGTGCCGTCCGCTCGGTCGAGCTTCAGCAGGCCGATCTGCGAATCAATCGGCCCAGTGCTCACCACCTCCTCATCACGCGGCATCGAATAAGCGCGGCGCATGTCCGTCTGCGTGCCGTCTTTGAGGAACATGCGGCGGTTTTCACTGATGCGGCTCTCGCTGCCGACTCCTGCGCTCACTTTGACCGGCACGAGGTTCTTCGCGGCCTCTTTGATGGCCTGCACGACGAGTTGCTGAAAATCGGTGCGCACAATGCCGTGGCAGTGGCTGGCATTGATGATGACCTCGTCCGCGAGATCACCGAGTTCCTGCCGCACATTCGCGAGGAACCCATTCCCGATCCGCCCGATGCCCCCAATCGCCACTGCATCGACCGTCACAAGCACGGCAGTCGTTTCACCACTCTTCAATACGAGCGCCTTGGCAAAACACGGATCATTGACCGGCACCGTGCGGTCCGTGATGTCCACCTTCGCGATGCCAGCGAGGATTTCGGCGTGCAGCGGCAAAGCGAAGAATAGGAGAGCGAGAAGGTGTTTCATGGCATGGCTTGGATGACAAAAGAAGATGAGACCGGCGGCACCTCGAAACGGAGTGGGCTGCCTGCTGGTTTGACGGTATCCCGTTTGGAGTCCTGTAGGATGACCTGACGGTTCCTCCAGGATTTAGGCAGGATGAACTCAAGAGTCAGCGGCTGGTCGTAAAGTGTCACGTCCGTAGCGCAGTCGAGCTGGAAGGCGAGCCTGTTTGCATCCGACTTCACCAGCGTGAGTTTTGCGCTGCTGCGCTCGGCTTGATACTTGTGGATGTCCGCCATGCCGGCGATCCAGAGCTTGTCCTGATGCTGTTTCGCGATGTCGAGTGCAGCGCGGAGGTTCGCCTCACTGCTGCTGAGGCCCTCGCCGATGTAGTGGTAATGCATGCGGCACCACAGGCCGCGTTCGAGGTGGGTTTGCAGCGCCTTGCGGAAGGCATCCACACGCCCGCCGTAGCTGTCATCCATGCCGAGCGAGCCGCTGGAGGCATCAAACTGCTGATACTTGTCAAGGTAGTAGCGCAGCGTGCGCGTAGTCTCCCAAATGGTGCCACCGCCGAGATTGAGGGCCGTGAGTTTGCTTTTGCCGAGTGTGAGTTTCCAAATCGCGTCCGCCGCGCTGCCGATCTCGCGCTCCATGTCCTCGTCGCCTTTCGCGCCGCGATGATGCGCAGAGTGGTTCGCCAGCTCCATGTCGCCCTGCTTCATCACGGCCTCCCACTCAGACTGCTGTGTCTCGAAGGAGTAGTTTTGACGACTGCCGGGCTCTTTTGGCCCTGGATTGACCATGAAGGTGCACTTGAAGCCGTATTCGCGCAGGATGGGAATGGCCTTGCTCAGATGTGTGGGATGCGAGTCGTCAAAACGAATGCTCAGAGCCGCAGTGCGGCCCTGCGGCCAGTTCGCAATGCGCACCTGTGCACCACTCGTTGCATCCTGGATCACGCGGTCTTTGTCCGATGTTGTGCGTGGCAATGGCACCGAGGGCGGAACGGCCTGCACGATGAACGCGCTCACGTTCTCGTTGATCGGCACGACGAGATTCTCCCACTCAATGCCAGAGCGTCTCACTGGCATCGCTGTGCCTGCTTCATCGCGCACCTCCACATCGTTCACAGGCCAGACATTGCGTCCGGACCCTGGCAACTCCACGCGCACGCTCAGCGGCTGTGATTCACCCATGCGATCCACCTGCACCCGCAGCTTGAACCTTTCCAAGCTCGTCGCGCTGACCGTGGCAGGTCCTTGATAGCGACTAAACGACACCTTCACACCGCCAAGCCCCGTTGTTTGAGCATTGGCCCGGGCAATCAACCAGATGAGAAAACAGACACAGAGTTTCTTGGTCATGGCTTCGAAGAAAGAGTCCACTCCACCGCATTGAATAGCAATCGCCGCACATCGGCAATTCGCATGTCCTCCGGCGCACCGAGGCTGGTGTAGAAGATATGGGCCTTGTTCGGGCCGAAGGTGCGGGTCCAGGCGACGGGCTGTGGAGGTGTGGAGGCTCCTGCGCCAGCGGTGCCGATGAGGATGGGCGCGGCATCGGCGGCGAGCGGCAGGACTTTGTAAAGTGACTGATGACCGCGAATGTTGGCGGCGTTCACGCCGTCGAGCAGCGGCGTTTTGAGACCAGCAGGCGCGCTTACGGTGTAAGGCAGACCCTTGGTCTCGTAGCCGGCATTTTCACCGCCGAGCACGTCATGCGTGAACTCCGGCCAGATGGTCAAACCGGCATCGACGGTGTCTTTCGGGCGCGGGATGAAGGCATGATTCGCGGTGCGGATGCCGAGGAGCGGTCTGCCGGAATCGAGATGGGCACGCACAGCGTCCATCTGCTCCTTCGGAAGAAAACGACGGCGAGAGAAAAGGATGAGCAGATCAGCGTCCTTCAAAGCGGCGACGAGGCCTTCAAAGTGATGCTTCACCGGCTTATCGCCGACCACCACAGTGACCTTGTGGCCTTGCGGACGCAGCTCAATCGCCGCGAAGGCGTTCATCGAGTTCACTGCATCGTAATTGTCCGGCTCCTCGACGGCCATGATGACGATGTTCGCCGCGTGCGAGGCTGTGATGAGGCTGCAAAGCAGCGCAAGGGTGAAAAGGATGGGTTTCATGATGCATGAGGGGCGGCAGCAAGTCGCCCTTTCTTGAGGTGGGCGAAGTACTCAGCCAAACAGTGCCTGCACCGGCTGGCCGCGATCGGTGATCGGCACGGGGCGGTCGCCATCGTAGAGTTCCTTGGAGGGATTGATGCCGAGGTCGGCCAGGATGGTGGCGAAGAGGTCGGGAACGCCGCAGGGATTCTCGACAGGCTTTTTGCACTCGTCGTCCGTCACGCCCCAGGCACCGCAGTGCTTCAAGCCGCCGCCAGCGAGCACCACGCTGAACGCGCTGCCCTGATGCCCGCGTCCACCGCCACCATCGAAGGCGGAGGGGCGTCCGAACTCGGTGTTCACGACGATGAGCGTCTTGTCGAGCAGGCCATGCGCCTTGAGATCGGTGATCAGCGTGCTGAGCGCCTGGTCGAGATCCTGGATGAGCACATGCTGCTTGAGCTGGCCTTGGTTGTGCGTGTCCCAGCCGGTGCCGTTGACGAAGTTGAGATTGTGCGAAACCTCGATGAAGCGCACGCCGCGCTGAATCAGGCGACGCGCCAGCAGGCAGCGCTGCCCGAACTCGCTGCCATAGGCCTGACGCAGCTCACCCTTCTCGGACTTCAAGTCGAAGACCTGCATGAACTTCGGCCCGGCGAGCGCCAGGCTCTCCTGCAAGGCGGTGTCGTATTCGTTGAGGATGGGGCTGAAGCGCAGTTCCTTCGCGCTTTGCCGCATGGTGCCGAGCAACTGCTCGCGGCGGCTCTGGCGCGGGTCGAGGATGTTTTCAGGCCGCTTCAACCCGGCGGGGCCGGCCTCGGTGTCGAGCAGGTAGAGGAATCCTGCCTTCGCGCCGAGGAATCCGGGGCCGCGGGAGAAGTTCGGATAACCGATGAGCACATAGGCGGGCACGCCTTCGGCTGCCGCGCCACGCTCGCTGGCGATCATGGAGCCGAGCGAGGGATAGACGGTCGTGCCGCTGACATTGCGGCCTGTGTGCATGCGGTTGGAGGCGGCGGCATGCTCGTCAATCACGTCATGGTTCACCGTGCGCATCGCGGTGATGTGCTCCATGAGTTTCGCGCAGCGCGAGAGATGCTCGCAGACCTTCACGCCGGGCACGGAGGTCTTGATGCTCGGATAATAACTACCCGCCTTTTTCGCCTTGGCATCCCCCAGCACCTTCGGGTCCCAGGTGTCCACCTGCGCGGCACCACCGCCGAGCCAGATGTGGATGACATGCTCCGCCTTGCCCATGGGGAAGTGCGCCACATGAGCGGCCTCTTTGGCCATCAAGGCGATGTCCGCGTGAGCTGCGACACCAGCAGCACCGGCGAGTTTGAGAAGGGAACGTCTTTTCATGGAGAGTCTGTTGGGTTTGGATTCACGGCAGATGCACGAACTCCGGCGAGTTGAGCACGGCCCAGAGGACGTCCTCCAGGCGCTCGCGCCATTCGGGGCGGAGGGCGGTGGTGGGCGGATTGCCTTCGCGGGCGCGTTTTTCGAGCTCGATCTTGATGCTGTTGGCTCCGGCGGAGAGATGATTGGACCATGCGACATATTTCAAGGGCGGCAGCGGCACGGGCGGCGGGCGTTTGGCTTTGGGGATGATGCGCTCTTGATAGCCTGGGCTGAGCAGCTCGACGAAACGGCGGCTCTCGGCCTCGGTGGGATGGCGGGTGAGCAGGCGGAGGAAGATACCGTCCACAAGCTGTGAGGCGCTGAGTTTTTCATCCAGGGCGAGCGCGGTGATGGCGGCTTTTTCATCCAGCGTGGTCACCCAGCGGCCCAGCGCGCCATTCGCCAGGATGGCGGGCTGGCGCACGTTGGCGGCGGTTTCACGCACGCTCTTCGGCTCCTGGCGCGAGGGACGCCAGCCGAAGTTTTCCAGCACGTCCACGATGATCTGCGCCTTCGGAATGGCGAGGCTGGGGCGATCTCGCTCGTTCGAGAGCGAGGTGAACTCCCACGCGCGGCGCGGATGCCCGAGGCTGATCATGGCGCTCTCGGATTGCGTGCCGTCGTTGTCCATCGTCAACTCCTCGGAGTCGAGATCTTTGCCGACGACGGCGAAGAGCGAGTCCACGATCTGCTCGGCGGTCATGCGGCGCGGCAGCGGAGCAGCGAAGTCGGGCGTGGCACCTTTTTCCAAAGGACGCGTGCGGCGCTGATATGCCTCGGAGGTCAGAATGCGGCGCTCCAGGTGCTTCATGTCGTAACCGTGCGCCACGAAGTCGCGCGCCAGCCACTCCAGCAGCTCGGGGTGCGTGGGTTTGGAGGCCTCCCAGTCGTCCACAGGCTCGACAAAGCCTCGTCCGAGAAATTGCTTCCACACACGGTTCACGATAACCTGCGCGAAGCGCTCATTGTGTGGCGAGGTGATGAGCGCGGCGAGCTGCGCGCGGCTGTCGCTGCTTTTGTGCGATGCGGCGGCTTTTTCATCGGCCATCAGCGTTTTCTCAAACAGCGCCGGCCAGCCGGGCGTGACTTTTTCACCTGGCTTCAGCGTGATCTCGATGAGCGGCTTGCGTCCGGCGAAGGTGCTCATGGGCACGGAGGAGGTCTCCGGCAGCGTGATCTCCTTGCGGTTCAGCATGGCGGCCATGGCAAAGAGGTCGTGCTGCTTCGACTCGTGATACGGCGAGTCGTGGCAGCGCGCGCAGGTCATCTCCTGGCCGAGGAAGGCGGTGCTGAGGATGTGCGCCTTCGCCGCCATAGGCACATCGTTTTGCGCGGCGAGCGAGAAGCCCGCCGGACCGCCCGCGAGCACACCGCCCTCCATCATGATCAGCTCGGTGACAAAGCGGTCCATCGGCAGGTTGTCGCTGAGCGCCTCGTGAATCCAGTAACGGAACGGACCGGAGTTATTGAGGCTGGGCTTGAGGATGTTCGGGTTCTCCGCCAGCACATCCTGCCAGTAGGCGGTCCAGTGGTCGGCGCGGCGCGGATCATTCAGCAGGCGGTCAATCGCACACTCGCGACGCTGCGGCGAGTCCTCGGCGAGAAAGGCGGCCACCTCCTGCGCGCTGGGCACCACACCGACGGTGTCGAGTGTGACGCGACGCAGGAACTCCAGGTCATCGGTGAGCGGTGCGGGCGCGATCTTCTTTCCCGCGCTGAAATACGACGCACCCTGCGCGATCCAGTCGGCGAGCACCTTGCGCTGCGCTTCCGAAAGCGGATCGCCCTTCGGCGGCATGATGTCCTCGCCCGCGTCGGGATGAATGGCACTGATGAGGCGGCTCTCGGCGGGTTTGCCGGGAATGATGGCTGGATCGCCGGAATCGCCGCCCTTCTGCGCGGCTTCGAGCGTGTTCAGACGCAGGCCGCCCTTCGCCTTCTCCTCGTGACAGCGATAGCAGTTCTCCGCGAAGATGGGCTTGATCTGCTTCTCGAAGTCAATACCTCCCGCCGCCTTCGCGCTCGCCGCGTTGGCCTTTTCCCACGAGGCGGCGAGCAGCGCGTCAATGCCTTCGGCGTTCTTCAATGCAGGCTTGGCAGCGTTGATTTTTTTCGCCTCGGCATGGCGCTTGGTCCAGAAGCCGTCTTCCTTTGCACGCAGGGCGAGACGGCGCTGGTGATCGAGCTGCGTGTAGAATTCTAAGCGCTCTTTGCGATAGGCGTCCCAGCCTGCATCCGTAAGCGGCACGACACGCTCTGAAGGCGTGAAGAGCACCTGCTGGCCGTCGGCTGTGCGCAGGCTGAGGCTCGTCTCGCCGAGCGTGGTGCGCACGCGGCCGTTGCCGGAGATCATTTCAAAGACATAGACGTGCGGCTTGCCATCGCTCTCGATGGTGACGCGCGTTTCGCGATCTCCCGGCCCGAGCAATCGCAGCGCGGGGCCGGTGCGCTCGGCCTCCGCATGCTCCACCTCGTTGTGCGCGCCGCCGCCGGTGTTGCCGAAGAGGATCTCGCTGATGACCTTGCCATCCATCCACAGGCGGCCCTGGCCGCGCACGCGCATGAGCAGGTCTTGTTTGCCTGCGGGCAGCGTCACCTCCGCCATGGCGCGCAGCAGATACGGATTGCTCCGCGCAGTGCGCACGCCGGTGTCCGTGTATTTTTGCGCGATCTGGAAGAAACCGAACACGTCCTCCTCATACACATCCGTCGGCTGCGGATACTGGCGCGGCCATTTCGCGGCCTTGCCGATGTTTTCGACGATCTCCAGGCGCACCTTGCCGTTTGGCAATCCATCCTCCGGCAGCACTGGCGTGTAAGGCAGCACGGGATAGCGCGCCGCTATCGTCCTCTCCGGCAAAATGCCGCGATACAGCCGCACCTCGTCCATCAGGCCGTCGAAGGTCACGCTTTCCTTGCGGCCCATCGAGGTGCCCAGCCAGACCTCGTCATTGTCCACCACCGGCGCCTGCTTCGTCGCACCGCCCATGTCCCAGGCGCCTGGCGCGAGTTCGCCGTCAATGTAGCCGCGGATCGTCTCCGGTTTGCCAAACTCATACGTCACCGCCACATGGTGCCAGCCGCTGCCAGCCGCGATGCCCCCCGTCGTCGTCCAGCGATGCCAGTCGCCCGCGTGATCGCCTTCGTTGCGGCTGCGGAAGAGAAAACTCGGCCGCAAAAATCCGCCAGCGTCCCACAAGCGAAGTCCGTAATTCTGATTGTTCGCGACCTGCCCCGGATTCGAAGTGCGCCCTTTGCCGATGATGTAAACATTGCCGCCCTTCGGAGCCGACGCCGGATTCACCCACGCTTCAATCGTGATCGCGTCGCCATTATCGAAATCAAAGAGGCTCTTCTCGCCCGGATCGCTCACGCGGATGAAGCTGCCTTTCGCTCCTTCAAACTTCGCGGCCTTGTTCGAACTGGAAATGTGCTTGAACTGCTTCTGCGACGGCCCGTCCTGCTGAAAAATCACACCACCCTCGGCTTTGCCAATGTCCGCCTTGTCGGCATCAAATGACCACTGCGCGACAGGCGCGGGATCAGCAGCAAAAGCAGCAGCAACCCAAGAGAACAACAGGCAATTTTTCATGAGAAACATGCCAGAGCATACGCGCTCAGAGTGCCGTTTTAGCCGCCGTGAGCCTCTCAGATAGGCAAAAACAGGCTTCACGCCCCCAGCAACCCCGTAAAGGGATGCCCTTCGTTCTGATCGATGCGTTCGGGCAGGCCTTTGTGGTTGTAGGTGAGCTTCGTGTGGTCGATGCCCATCAGATACAGGATCGTGGCATGGATCGAGTGCACATGCAGGCGGTCCTCAATCGCATACAGGCCGAGGTCGTCGGTCGCGCCGTAGGTTTGGCCGCCTTTGACGCCGCCGCCGGCCATCCACATGGTGAAGCCAGTGGGGTTGTGGTCGCGGCCGTCGCCTTGCTCGGACATGGGCGTGCGGCCGAATTCGCCGCCCCAGATGACGAGGGTCTCGTCGAGCAGGCCGCGGGCCTTCAGATCGGTGAGCAGGCCGGCGATGGGTTTATCGACTGAGTTGCAGTATTTGCCGTGATTCACCTCGATGCCCTTGTGAGCATCCCATTTGCTGCCCGCGCCGCTGTAGAGTTGCACAAAGCGCACGCCGTTTTCCACGAGGCGACGTGCCAGGAGGCAGTTGCGGCCAAAAACAGCCGTCGCCTCGTTGTCCATGCCGTAGAGCTTCTTGGTGGTCTCGCTCTCCTTGCTGAGATCGACGGCATCGGGTGCCTCTGCCTGCATCTGGAAGGCGAGTTCGTAGCCCTTGATGCGAGCGTCGAGCTCGGTGTTGCTCATGCGCGTGGCGTTGTAGTCGCGGTTCAAAGCACCGAGCAGGTCGAGCTTGTCGCGCTGACGCACGCGATCGACGCCCTTCGGGTTGTCGAGGAACTTGATCGGCGTGCCTTCGGAGCTGAATTCGACGCCTTGATACACGGCGGGCATGAAGCCGTTGCCCCAGTTGCGTGCGCCGTTCACCACCGTGGCCTCGCTGTCCTTGATGACGACAAAGCCAGGCAGGTTCTGATTCGACGTGCCGAGACCATACTGCGCCCAAGCCCCGAGCGAGGGCCTACCACCGAAAACAGAACCCGTGTTCATCGAGCACACACCGCCCGCATGATTGATCCCACTGGAGGCGCAGGAATGAATCACCGCCAGATCATCCGCATGCTGCGCCACATGCGTGAACCAATCCGAAATCCACAGACCTCCCTGCCCATGCTGCTTCCACGTGCGTTTGCACTCCAGCAGCGGCGATTTCGTTTCCCCCATCGCCGTGATCGGTGCCTTGAAGCTCGCCGGCAGCGACTGACCCGCGAGTTTGTTGAGCAGCGGCTTGTAGTCGAAGGTATCGAGATGGCTCGGTCCACCCTCCATGAAGAGAAAAATGACACTCTTCGCCTTCGCCGGACGATGCGCAACCCGCAGCGGCGCCGCGCTGGCCTGCTCCTGGCCCATCAACGCCGCCAAAGCCACCGAACCAAAGCCGCAGCCAGCCGTTTGCAGGAAGTCGCGACGCGACGTGGGATGATCGTAACGATGGCAGCGCATGGTCTTAGTGGAGGTAAAAGAATTCGTTCGTGTTCAGCAACACCTGGCAGAGGTCGTTCATGGCTTGGCGGAAGGGATTGGCCTCCTCGACGCTCTTCACGTCGCTGCCGTTCCAGGCGAATTGGGAGTTCAGCGGATCAGCGGCACGCCAGACGACGAAACCGGCGCTCCATTTTTCCGGATCAGCGCTCAAGGCTTTGTCGGCCATGTAGCCGGTCACGATGCGCACGGCCTCAATGCGGCCATCCCACTGATGCGAGGGCGCACGCTTGTTCAGGCCGCCGATGACGAGTTGTGAGGAGCCGAGGCTGAGCTTGGAGCGGATGTCCATCGGAACCACGGCGGATTGCACGGCGGAGCCCGGCGTGTCGAGATCGCGAACGGTGAAGGTGACGTTCTTAGCAGGGCAGGAAACCCGCGCGGCGATGTGATAGCGACGGCCCAGCTCGATGTGGATGTTCGAAGGCACGACCTGGTAGCCGATGTTCGAGTTCTCATCTTCGCCGACGACTTGCACGATCACGTTGCGCGGCTTGTAGCGCGATTTTTCGCCCGTGACGCCGAGACTCCAGCCAAAGGCCTCCAGACTGTCCTTTCCGCTATTCCAACGTGAGGCCAGCGTGCGCACGGAGGCATTCACATCGATGCTGTTGAGGCTGGCGACGGCTTCGACGGTGAACTCATCGCCCTCTTTTTCGTTCGTGTTGATCAGCAGACGCTCGTGGGCGCTGTTTTCTTTGAAGGTCTCCGAGCCGTCACCTTGCTCCGCGACCTCGGAAGCCTTCGCTTGCGTCGTTCCGGCCCGTTTCTTCAAAAAGCCCTCCGCGGTGGCTTTTTCCTTCAGCGTCGGCGGACGGCCCAAAACGGCCATCCAGGCATCGTCGATGCCTTCCACGCGTGAGGCGAGCTTGCGGGCACGGGCGAGCAACCAGTCGCCATTGAGCAATTGCAGCGCCTGCGTCGGCGTGGTGGTGCTCTGACGCTCGGCGGTGCTCGCAAAGCCCGCCGGCATGTCGAGTGCACGAAGAAGCTCGTTCGGGTTGTTGCGCTTCTTCATCGTGTAAACCGAACGGCGTGTGCTGTTGCCATCGCCCGCAGGGCCACCGGCCGCGGCGTCGAGCTCACCACTCACCGCGAGCAGCGCATCACGCACCTGCTCGGCATCGAGACGGCGCGGATTGAAGCGCCACAGGTAGCGATTCGAGGGATCGACCTTCGACGCGACCTCGTCGGGCTCCTGACGGGCCGTTTGACGATAGGCGGCGGAGAGCATGATCTCGCGATGGAGCGGCTTCAGGAGCCAGCCGCCCTTCACAAACCTTGTCGTGAGGTAGTCGAGCAGTTCGGGATGTGTCGGAGGCTCGCCCAGTTTGCCAAAATCGCTCGCGGTGGCAACGATGCCGCGACCGAAGTGATACTGCCACACGCGGTTCACGATCACGCGGGTGGAGAGCTGGTTGTCAGGTCGCGTGATCCATTCTGCCAAGGCGGTGCGGCGGCCGGTGGAGGTCTTCGTGGCTTTGATCTTCGGCAGGCTGGTGTCGATGATGGAAAGGAAGCCTGGCTCGATCTGCTGCTCGCCTTTGCGTGTCTTGATCGCCACGGGTGGGGCCACCGTGCTCGCATCTGTCGCCACAAAGGCTTCCATCAGCGGTTTCGGCTTCAGGGCATCGAACTCCTTCAACTGCTTCTGCAACTCGGCATAGCGGACCTTGGCCTTTTCATCCCTCAAGGACTTCACCACATCCGCCTTCTCGTGCTCGACGGTGATCTGGCGCTGGCAGAGCACCATGAGCTGCTTTTCCAGCGGATCGCGATTGTCAGCCGGCTTGTGAATGATCTCCTGCAGGTCATCAGCGAACTTTTTCACGGCTGATTGCGTCTTGCCATCCATGACCGGCTTCGCCAGCGAGTCCATTTCAGCACGAATCCCGGCGGTGGCGGCTTCCCATTTCGCCTGCTGGTCGTTGAAGGCTTTTTTCTCCGCGGTCGTGGCCAGCGTCATGTCATCCCGCCATTGCACCGGAGCCAGGAAGGCCCGCAGTCGGTAGTAGTCCTTTTGCAGGATGGGATCGAACTTGTGATTGTGACAGTGCGCACAGCCCATGCTCAGGCCGAGGAAAAGCTCGCCCGTGGTGTCCGTCATGTCGGTGAGGATAATGTCCCACTGCCCACGCACATCGCGCTGGTTCCATTCATAAACCGGATGCCGCAGGAAAGCGGTAGCGATGAGTACGTTCGGATCTTCCGGCGCGATCTCATCGCCCGCGAGCTGCTCTTTGACGAACTGATTGTAGGGCTTGTCGTCGTTGAGCGATTTGATGACGTAATCGCGATACGGCCACACGGACGGGCGATAGGCGTCCGCGTTGTAACCATCGCTCTCCGCATAGCGCACCAGGTCCAGCCAGTGCTGCGCCCAGCGCTCGCCGTAGCGTGGCGAGGCCAGCAGCTCATCGACGAGCTTCTCATAGGCTTTCGGGTCCTTGTCGTGCACAAAGGCATCGATCTGCTCCTTTGTCGGCGGCAGTCCGTGAAGGTCAAAATAGACGCGGCGCACCAGCTCATGCCGGTCAGCCTCTGGCGAGGGCTTCAGCTTCATTTCCGTCTGCTTCGCCGCAATGAAGCGGTCGATGTCGTTGCGCACCCATTTGCCTCCCGCATCCGGTGGCGACACCTTTTTCACCGGCTGGAAGAACCAGTAATTCCGCTGCTCCTCCGTGAAGCCGCCTTCTGTCACCACGACCTTCTTCGAGCCATCCTCCGGCCACGGCGCACCGATTTGGATCCACTTCTCCAGGATCGCGATTTCGGCGTCTGGAATCTTCCCGCCACTGTTCTTCGGGGGCATCTGAAAGTCCTCATTCGTCCAACGAACCGCCTCCATCAGCGGCGACTTCGACGGCTTCCCCGGCAGAACGGCCGGCCCCGTGTCACCACCGGTCTTGAGGTAGCCGATGTGATCGACGCGGAGTCCGCCCTTCTGCTTGGTGTTGCTGTGGCACTCGTAGCAGCGGTTCACCAAGATCGGCCGCACCTCCTTCTCAAAAAACTTTGTCGCGGCGAGTTGCGCCTCATCCACAGCCACGGCCGAACGACCGGCGGTGAGGCTGGAGAGCAGGAAGAGGACACGAAAAAGGCTGAAACGATTCATCTGGCTTAATAAGGGCAGAGAACTACGGTTTTGGACGACAAAATTAGCGAAAACGCTGTGGTTCTCCCCCCCACCTTAGTGAGGAAGCGCCTTCATCAGCGCCGCAGCGATGGCAGCCATGCCTTTGTCACCGGGATGGTTGGCGACACCAGCATGTTTGAATTCTCGTTCGGCTTTTCCGAAGTGGCTCTTGTCTTTGCCGAGGGCGCTGATGTCCACATAAACGCCACTCACGGCATCACAGGCACCACGCAGAGCCCCGTCCTTGGCCGTGTCCGACCAGAAGCAACTGCGCACGAGAATCACCGGCTTGTGGTTGCCTTCGAGTGACTTCAAAAGTGCTGTCACATCAGCCTGGAGCTGAGTCTTCTCTTCTGCGGTCTTCATAGCACGCACGTTTTCGCTGATGGCGAGCACGATGAGATCAGCCTGGAAGTCGATGGCGTCCTTGAGCTTCTTGGCGAAGTCGTAGCTCTGATGAGCACGTTCGAAGTCGGCGATGTTTTTGACTAGAATCTCCGGCTTGGAGCCTTGCTTCTGCGCGAGCAAGTCTGTGAAGACATGCACATAGTCCTTCGCCTCCGCGCTCGCCGCCATGCCCCAGTTGCCGCTCCAGTCGAGTTCGGCTTTGGGGCCGTGCTTGGTGATGCTATTGCCGAGGAATAGGACTCTTTTGAAGCTGGTTTGCCCCAAGGCCGGAGCGACGAGGCAGAACAGGACGAGGGGGAATAGACGTGTCATGGCTACGAGCATACCTTTTCCGAATAAGGGCGCGACGATGGATGAGGGTCTTGTCACGGAATGCATTGATGGTTCAACGATCAATTCACGCCGTCTCAGGCATGAAGGTTGGGAAGACAACGCCTTTCGCGCTAGCGACCGGCGCGGTGGACTGCGCAACGTGGAGTTCGACGTTGCGAGCACCCCAGGCGTAGGCGGCGCGCACGAGCGTGGACGCAGCACAGGGAGCGAGAAAGACGAGTGTCTTGCCACGCAGGCCGTCGAGGGCTTTCCAGAGCAAGGCGATGGCTGTCTCTTCATCCACGGCGACGCCAGGACCGATCATCGTGCACGACGGATGCGTGCTCATGCCGAGAAAGCCGTTCACGGAGCCGTCTGCAGCTTCCGAGACGAGCAGACGCCAGGCACCGACCTCGTTGCGCACGAAGAACGCGAAGTCCTTCTCGCGGCGGATGCCTTGCTGCGAGTGCTCGAAGTCGGCGATTCGCGCTGCATCGGCCAAAACAGCCTCGCGCACGCCATTCAGGCCCGCAGGCGCGGCGGCGGTCAGGCCGGTGTCGGGCACGGTGACGAGCAGATCTTGGAAAATGGCCCCGGGGACGAATCCGAGCCGCGTGTAGAGCGAGAAGGAGTCGAGATTCAGCAGGCTCGACACAAGCCGCGCCGGTTTGCCGAGGCGTTTCGCCTTCTCCAGCACGAGCGACATCATTTTCTTCGCGATGCCACGTCCGCCGGCATCCGGCGAGGTGGCGACGATGCCGGCAGCAACATGTGTGTCACGCTCATGCGAGAAGCAAACACCAACGATCTCGCCGTCGTTCGTTCGGGCGGTGACGCACTCGCCGGGGTCGAGCGCCTCATACACATCCGGGAAAAGGGTGAAGGGTTCGTGGCGGTCACCAAAGCGTGCGCCTTGTCCAAGACGGCTCTCATACCAGTGGACAAGGGCGCGATGCAGCAGCCGGGCGATGGGCTCGCGGTCGGCGGCGGTCAGAGGGGTGAAGTCGATGGTTTCGCTCACGGAGGTGGTTTGCGGCTGTTCGCGGTTGCCGGATGATCATTTCAGCCTGGAGGTCTCGGAAGCAGAAGCAACGGCGGCGCAGATCAACAGTGCGAAGCTGATGAGCACGCGCTTCTCGCGAATCGGAGCGGGTCTTCTCATAGCGCACCCGGTGAGAGGATTTCAAACGTCAGCCCGAGTTTCTTCAACGCATCCTCAAGCTGCGCGATGCTCCAGCCGCGAACGAAGGCTCCTTTGGCGTCTTTTTTCAGCTCGGCGAAGTTCACGATCAGTTCACCCGCGTGGTCATCCCAGACGACAAGCTCGATGGACGGCTTCCACTTCTCAAAGAGTGCTTTCACTTGGGTCGAGTTCTGGGAGAAACCCGGCACGCGCAGTCTCATGGACGCGATGTAGGGCATGCCGTGCAGACCAGGAGCCTCGCGTACGGCCTGCGCGATCTGATGTTCGCTGACGAGCTTGGGATCGTAGCTCACACTGGCGTAACCTTCGATCCCCTGCATCACCTCCACCTCGGCGATGCCGGGTGTTTGCGACAACTGATGTTGCACCATGTAAACGCAGCTCCCGCATTCGAGGCCGGAGATGGTGAAGACAGCTTTCGCAGGCGCTGGCTTGTCCGCGGCATGCAGCGAAAAAGAAAAAAGGATGGCAAAAGTGGCAGGAAATCTCATTTCAAATGTCGGGGCAGAATTGGGATGAATGCCAGACGACTGGCGTGGCGAGAAGACCAGACCATACGCTGCCTATTTCCCAAACAGCCACATCGCTAGCACCAAGGTCCAGACGATGTTGAATATCTGTCCGCCGAGGAAGGCGATGGCCGGACGACCACCGCCGAGGTTGAAGATCTCGCCAAGGCGTGTTTCAAGACCGATGCACACAAAAGCCGCGGCAAACCAGACCTCGCGAAGCCCTTTGAGGGGCTTGCTGGCCGCCTCGGCAACGGACGAGGGCACGAACCAGGAGAAGACAATCGAGGCGATGACAAAGCCGATCACAAACTTCGGAAACCTCTGCCAGATGACCGCGGCGGAAGGCCTTTCGCCCTTCGACGCGCCATCCTTGCCGCCACGCATGGTCCACCAGATGGAGAGCACAAACGCGGCCACGCCGATCAGGACATTCTGCGATAGCTTCACGATCACGCCGACCTTTGTGGCTTCCTTCCCGACCTGCTCGGTGGCTGCAGCCACGGAACCGCTGGTGTCGAGCGTGCCACCGATCCAGGCTCCGCCCACTGCTTCCGAGAGGCCGAGTTTCTGCACTGCAATGGGCAAGACGATCATCATCGGCACCGCACACAGAAGCACGATGGAGGTCACATAGGACAGTTTTTTGCGGTCACCCTGAATGGCACCGCAGGCAGCGATCGCCGCCGAAACTCCGCAAATCGACACCGCCGTGGAGAGCATGACGCCAAACTCGTCATCCACCTTGAGTTTTTGGGCGATGAAAAAGCAGGCATACCACACTACGGGGATCACCAGCGCGCCTTGAATCAGACCTGGCAGCCCGGCCTTCATCATTTCCTGCAGGAGAATGGTGGCTCCCAGCAGCACGATGCCCACCTTGATGAAAAACTCCGTGCGGACCGCCTCGCGCAACCACTCAGGCACCGGCAGAAGATGGCTCCACAGCAGCCCCAGCCCCAGGGCGAACACCACATACTCCAGTCCCCATGCCTTGATGGACGCATTGCCGGCCATCCACTGTGCCAGCCACGCCAGCACAAACACCACGACCGCTCCAGGCAGAAACGCCATCACCCTACGCCCGAGGGATGCAGCCAAAGCGATCACTGAAATGCCGAGGAAGAGCGCCAGCATCACCCCGCTGGAGGCAAAATTGTCGGCGGAGAAAGCCTTGCCGATCTCACCCGTGCCGCTCCAGCCGAGCGAGGGCATCTTCGGGCTCCAGCCGTTTGCCACCGCAATCAAAATGGGAAGAGCGGCCAGCACCGCGAGCCAGTCCTCATTCTGCCACCAACGTGCGGCGGATGGTCCAGGCGAGGGATAAGCAGAATCGGCGGCGGTAGGAGTGGCGGACATGTGATTGGAAAAGATTAAATGACGAAAAACAGATGACATCAAACGACGTGGGAGGCGCTTGTGTTACGCTGGGACATGCAGAGCCTAGCGAAGCTGCGCAAACAGCTCCTCCAATCCCGCGAGGATCTTCGTCGAAGCATCGACTTCGAGGCAACTGGAGCGTGCGCCCCACGTTTCGTAGCCGCCAAGCGCGTGCTGCTCCGGCGTGGGCAGGTAGCCGTGGTAGGCATTGGCAAGCGAGACCGTGAAGGTGGGCGAATGGCGCTTTTTCAGCTCCAGGCCGATCTCGACGAAGACCTCGGCCGGAATCGCAGAGATGTGCAGATCGCCGATTTTCATGATTTGCAGCGGCGCGGACACTTTCGCGGGAAAATCGGCCAAAAGCACGGTTTCACGCGCATAGACCTGCTCCATCGTTTCCATGCGTGGAAAGAGTTTGGAGCCCTTCATCACTTCGCGGGCCTTTTCGACCTCATCTTGGCCTGGAATGCGCAAACCGAGCTCGATTTCCTTCTGCGTGACCGCGAGCAGCGCCGATTCGGCATGCTTCACATTTTTCACCGCGGCCGCCACGGCCTGCGCGACATCGTTCGCGACGATCTGGATTCGGCCATACGGGCCTTCTTTGGCCTGACCACCGCGGAAGTCGATGTTGTTGATGTCGCCGCTCGTGCCGTTGGACATGATGCCGACGAATTCCGGCCCTGCATCGAGCAACTGGCCGATTTTCACCGCAAACGCGCCAAAGTAATCCGCCGAGATGTGACCGGGACCGACGCCACCGACATAATGCAGCGAGTAATTCGCCAGCAGTGCGATGGGTTTGCCATACAATGACTGCACGCTGATGAAACCCACCTCAGGATCGGTGGGACCGGCAGGTTCGACGAGGTTTGGGTTGTTGATGCCGGGATTGGTCTTCACCTGATCGGTGGTGACGCCGAGCGGCGTGGGCGGGATGGTGCCGGGCTTCATCTTCCAGCGTCGATTAAAGACCTGATGTGGCACCGAGGCGCTGCCGTGGCCGATTTTTGCCGGAGCGAGGTTGTTCAGCGCGCAGCGCACGCCGTCGGCGATGCGCCGTGCGACGAAACGCTGATACATCGGACTTGGTTCGCTTTGCCCAACAGCCTGCAACGTGCCGCACGAATGCGAATGCGTGGCGGACATCATCAGGTTCTCCACCGGCAGGCCCGTGGCCTCATTCACCATCTTCTTCGCCTCGTCAAAAATGCCGCGCCCGATCACACAACTGTCCGCGACGACGAACACGAGCTTCGTTTTGCCATCGTCGAGCGCCAGGCAGCGTGCGTGCAGTTCATCGTGAATGAACGCGGCTTTCCCGTCCTGAAAGCCGCCGTTGATCGAGCTGCCCAAGTCGGGCGTGATGTTGCTGGTGGCAGCACCGGCGCGAAACTCGGCGGCATGGAGACCCCACAAGTTGCCAACGAGGAAGATGAGAAAGATGCGCATGGCTCACATACGCGCCGGAACGAAGTCCTCGATCACGCGCACGATCAACGCGTTTTCGCAGCGGAAGATGTCCATCCCGCCTGTCCCTCTGCGGCCGCCAACATGAAAACGCGGCGGGCCGGAGTACAGCCCGCCGCGTTCAGTGACGATCAATTAGCCGTCGATGTTCCAGCCGTCGCGATATTCCTTCTTCATGAAGGCGTTCGCTTCGGGGGTGTCGGGGCTGGTGCCGGTCTTGCCGTCGTATTGGATCTTCTTGCCGGTGCGGTAGGCGACGAGGCCAAGGAGCATCATTTCGATCATGTTGGCGCTGTAGCCGAAGTTGCAGGCGGTGGGCTTGCTCGGGTCTTTGCAGGCGTCGAACCACTGCTTCTGGAAGTGGCCGAGTTCGGGCAGCATGTCTTCCTTCTTGCGCGGCTTGTAGTAGCTCATATCGGCATCGTCACCGAAGGGCACGATCAAGCGGGAGTCGAAGTCGGCAATGAGGAAGCCCTTGGTGCCCTTGAACATGGCACCGTGGCCGATTTTCGTGAGATCGATGGTTGGCCGGGGCGAGCGCGGCATCGCGCCGCCTTGATACCAGCTCACAGTGATCGGTCCGCGCCAATCATTGGCGGGCAGTTCAAAGTGCGACTCGCATTTCACGGGCGTGACGTCGGAGTTGTAGGCGTCGCCTTTGGCCTCGGCGGAGGTCGGCAGGCCGCCATCAACGGCGTTCCAGAGCAGATCCATCGTGTGGCTGCCCATGTCGCCGATTTGTCCCGCGCCGAAGTCCCAGAACATGTTCCAGGAGAGGCAGTTCGCACCGGCTCCACCGGAGAAATAGGCTGGATTGTAAGGATGGAAGGGCGAGGGGCCAAGCCAGAGGTCGTAGTGGAATCCGGCAGGCGGCTGGCCTTCCTCCGGGAAGTAACCGGGCTTCGGAATCTGGCGGTGGCCCCAGGCGTAGGCGGCTTTCAGCTCGCCGATGGCACCGTCGCGGATCAGTTCGCGCACGCGATTAAAATTCGGCTGGGCGTGGCGCTGCATGCCGACCTGCGTGGCGAGTTTGGTCTTCTTGGGCTCCCAAGTCGCGCGAACGGTGCGGGCTTCATCGACGGTGATCGCGAGGGGCTTCTCCATGTAACAGTGGAGGTCGCGTTTCAGCGCCCAATTCGCGATGAACGCATGCGTGTGGTCCGGCGTGCAGACAACCACGGCATCGAGGTCTTTGTGATCGAGGCACTTGCGCCAGTCGATGTAGGTCGTGGCGCCTGGGAAGCGCTCCAGCGCCTTCGGAAAGCGCGCCTCGTTGATGTCACACAGCGCGACGACGTTTTCCTCTGCGATGGAGTCGTAATGCGCGAGTCCGCGGCCCCACACGCCGATGAGGGCGACGTTGAGCTTGTTGCTAGGCGCGTTCTGGCCAAACAGCGGGCGGGTGATCATGCTGCCAGCGACGAGGCCGGCCGCACCGACGAATCGACGACGGGAGAGAGGAGCGGGTTGGGTGTTCATGGAGAGGCCACAAAACGACGCGTGGCGATGATCGCAAGCGGCAAACGGACGAATCACTGCCACCGAAGGGGTCCAGATGAACTTCCGGGGATAGGTTTGCTTTTGGAGAGAACCTGTCGGCCTTCCTGAAATAGCGGGAGATTCAAAAGGTAGGAAAATCACACCCTCTTTACAAACAACAGCCACACCCCGCCCAATGATTGCACCTTGCCATTCGTCACTCTGATCACGACACTCCGCCCGCATGAAACTCGCCCACGCTCTCCTTCTGGTCTCGTTCACCTTTGCGGGTTTCCTGCACGCGGCCGATCCGGCGCCGGCAAAGAACAAGGCCGCGAAGCCATTGCGCACGTTTCAGGACTTCCTGGCTGTCATTCCGAAGGACCTGGAGCCCGAGAACGCTCGGAACTGGAGCGATGCGCAGAAGGAGGTGGCCAATGGCCTGCTCAAAAAGAAGCTCGTCGATGCCAAACGCCCCGCGAAAATGCGCTTCAAGGTGCATGGTGTCGATTTTTGGGGGCGGTTCGTCCTTTGGTCGCACCTGCCGGCAGATGAAGGCTACGCGATTCGCGTTTTCGCCAGCCAGTGGAAGGAGGACAACATCCTCCCAAAGCTCGCCACGCTGCGGAAAGGTGATCTCATCGAGATAACCGGCGTTTGTGACTTGGCGAAGTTTGAAAGCCTCTGGAACACCTCATCGCTCTCGCTGGGCATCGGGGACGCCTCCTTCGTCAAGCTGCTGCCGAACGGCAAACCCGCGCCAGCGCCCGAACGCGTGCCCGTGAAACTCATCTCCGCCGTCTATGGCTCCGGCACCAGCTTCGCCGACGTCACCGACCGTGTGAAGTCTTTGCTGGATGAACCCGATGCCTGTTTTTACGCGAACCCACCCTGGCTCGGAGCCGACCCCACGCCGGGCTGGAACAAGGCGCTCGTCATTGTCTATGAGGTGAAGGGCCAGCGCCGCACCTTCACCGCCGGAGAGAATGGCGAAGTCAGCGCAGCACTGCTGATGAAGTGACCGGGCATCGAGCGCGTCCGCCAAGCGGCTCGTTGACGAGGCGCGGCAGCTTGGGCATGGAAGCACCGGCATGGATTCCCTGTCATCCCTCGACAAACGCCACCTGTGGCACCCTTTCACGCCCATGCAATCGTGGTGCGCGGAGGATCATGTGCCGCTGATGCTGGTGGAGGGCCGCGGCTGCGTGCTGCGTGACTCGTTTGGAAACGAGTATCTCGATGGCAACGCTTCGATCTGGACGAACATCCACGGTCACAATCATCCCGTGATCAACGCGGCGATCGTCGAACAGCTCGGCAAGGTGGCACACACGTCGTTTCTCGGCTTCACCCATGAGCCGGCGATTCGGCTGGCAAAGGAACTCGTCGATCTGGTGCCAGGCGGGAAGCTGACGCGGGCGTTTTTCACCGACAACGGCTCCACGGCCATCGAATCGGCCGTGCGCCTGGCCTTGCAGTATTGGAAGCAGAATGGCAGGCCGCAGCGTGACACGCTGGTGGCCTTTGATCGCGCTTATCATGGCGACACGCTCGGCGCGGCGAGCCTCAGTGGCATTCCGCTATTCAAAGGCAGCGGGAATGACTTTGGCTACCACGTGGTGACAGTGTCGTCGGTCGCTGAGCTGGCGGCGCTTGAGGCAAACCGCATCGCGGCCGTCATCATCGAACCGCTCATTCAAGGCGCGGCCGGCATGCGCCTGTGGCCGCGGGGCATGCTGAAGTCGCTGGATCAATGGTGCGCGGCGCAGGATGTGTTTTTGATCCTCGATGAGGTCATGACGGGTTTTGGCCGCACCGGGACGATGTTTGCCTGCGAACAGGAAGGCGTGGTTCCGGACTTCCTCTGCCTCGCGAAGGGCATCACGGGCGGTTATCTGCCGTTTGCGGCCACATTGACGACGGAACGTGTGTTTGAAGGCTTCCTGGGTGATCCGAGCGAGGGCCGCACGTTTTTTTATGGTCACAGCTATGCCGGCAGCCAGCTCGGATGCGCTGCGGCACTGGCGAGTTTGCGAGTTTTTCGCGATGAACGGGTGCTGGAGCGGCTTCCAGCCAAAATCACCCGCTTGGGCGAGTTGATGCACGATCTACCTGCCTTTCGTCAATGCGGCCTGATCGCGGCGATGACGGTTGATTCGCCGGATTTGAGTCTTGGGGCGAAAATTTGCCTCGCGGCCCGCAAACACGGCCTGCTGACACGTCCGATCGCGAACACCCTCGTGCTGATGCCGCCGCTGTGTGTCACGCTCGATGAGATCGAGCGTATGGTCGGCGCGCTGCGAGCGGCACTCGATGAGGTGTAGATTCGATTGCGAATCGAATCGGTTTGGAATCCCGACTTCGATTGCCAATCGAAGCTACGACCCAAGCAGCTTGAAGAACACCCAGCCGAGCAGCGCGGTGGCGGGGATGGTCATGACCCAGGCCCACAGGATGCTCTCGACGAGCGTCCAACGGATGGAGCCCCAGCGCTTCGCGGCACCGACGCCCATGATGGAGGTGGTGATCGTGTGCGTGGTAGAGACGGGCATGCCCAGGTAGCCGGTGGTGGCCAAAATGGTCGCGGCGGTCGTTTCGGCGGCGAAACCGTGCACGGGCTTCATTTTCACCATCTTGTGGCCGAGCGTCTTGATGATGCGCCAGCCGCCCGCGTAGGTCCCGGCAGCCATGACGAAAGCGCAGGTCATGATGATCCACATCGGGATGCTCGCGTTTTTGTCGGGAATCTTGAGGAAACTGAGCCATTCAGGCAGCGCATTGAGATCTCCCGCCTGCGTGGCGCCGAAAAGGGTGAGCATGATGACGCCCATGGTCTTCTGCGCATCGGCCATGCCGTGGCCGAAGCCCATGTAGGCGGCGCTGAAGATCTGCAAGCCACCGAAGGTCGAGTTCACCGTGCGCGGGCGCCAGTTGCGGATGAGCCAGAAGAGGAAACCCATCACCAAAAAGCCCACGAGCAGCCCCAGCATCGGGGAGGTGATCATGGGGATCACGACCTTGTGATAAATCCCCTCCATGCTGACCTTGCCGGTGACTTTGTCGATCTTCTCGCGTGACCAGATGAGCACCTGCCAGTTCCCCTTCGCCGAGGCGAGGCTGGCACCGATCAGGCCGCCGACGAGCGCGTGGGTGGAGCTGGACGGCATGCCAAACCACCACGTGATGAGGTTCCAGACGATGCCGCCGAGCATGGCGCAAAGGATCGTCATGGTGGTCACGGCCACGACCTTGTCATCGACGATGCCGCTGTGGATCGTCTTGGCCACGGCCTGGCCGAAGAAGGCGCCGACAAGGTTCATGCCGGCGGCGAGAACGAGCGCCTGCCGCGGTGTGAGCACCTTCGTGGAGACGACGGTGGCGATGGCGTTCGCGGTGTCGTGGAAGCCGTTGATGTACTCGAAGGCGAGCACGACGAACAGCACGATGAAGAGCAGGAGCAACGCGGTGGTCATGGGGCGCGGATGCTGCGGCTCAGGAGTTCTTCAGCACGATGTGGGCGACGACGTTTCCAGCGTCACGGCAGCGGTCCACGACCTTCTCGATCAGGTCGTAGAGGTCCTTCAGAATGACCACCTGCACGCCGTCCTTGGAGCCGCTGTAAAGATCGCGCAGACAGTCGAGCATGAGCTTGTCGGCATCGCCTTCAATCTGCTGAATCTCCTCATTGAGGCTTTTGATGCGCTCGAGGTGAAGCTTTTGGCGCAATTCGGTGACAATGGTCATGACGATCTTGGCCGCCATGTCCATGAACTGAATCTGGCGGGAGAAATCAATCCCGGCCAGCCGGTCCCGGCAGATGAGCACACGTTCGGCGATTTTTTCGACGGTCTTGGGGATTTTGTAGAGCGCATTGGCCAGTGCCTCGATGTCTTCGCGCTCCAGCTCGGTCACGAAGGTCTTGCACAGGGCCTCGTCGATCTGCTGTGTGATTTTCTTGTCCTCGCGGCGGGTGGCGGCGAAGGCGTCAATGGTCTGGGCGGGATCTGAAGGCTGGGACAGCAGTTTGTTTAGGGTCTGGACGCTCTGGCGGGCATGGGCGGCGCTGGCTTCGAGCAGGTCGTAGAACACGTCTGTCTTGCCGAAGATTTTTTGGAATGAGATCATAATAGGAATATTCTAAACCGTGCAGGCTCGCCAGATAGAGCGAGGGCTCGCCAGCCTGTCAAGACGGTCAAGATTCGCCCTTGTGTCGGAAATGACAGATAACAAAAGCCCGCCCCAAGCAGAGCTCGGGGCGGGCATGAAGGAACCTGAGGTTCTGGGGGATGTAAATTCTAGCTGCTGGCCACGGCGTCGGAACCACGCTCGCCGGTGCGGATGCGGATGGCGTCGAGCACAGGGCTGACGAAGACCTTGCCGTCACCGATCTTGCCAGTGTTCGCGGCCTTGACGATGGCATCCACCACGGTGTCGGCGCGGCCGTCATCGACGACGACCTCAATCTTCACCTTCGGGAGGAAATCGACGGTGTATTCGCTGCCGCGGTAGATCTCGGTGTGGCCCTTCTGGCGGCCAAATCCTTTGACCTCGACGACGGTCATGCCTTCGACTCCGACTTCGGAGAGGGCTTCTTTCACATCTTCAAGCTTGAACGGTTTGATGATCGCTTCGACTTTTTTCATGGTTAACGGCAATTAGGAGTGTGGTTCACGAATTGCAACGATCAGAACCGTGGGAAGTGATTTTCCCGGCCTAACCTTTTGCAGAAGCGAGTTAAAGCCGGAAGCGTGCCAACTCTCAACGGCTTTTTCTTTCGACCGGCTCGAACACCCCGGCCCCGGCTCAAGACGAGAGCCACATTGCAATTCCCCGGCCACACGCTTACACCTCGGCCCATGCTGCGCACCGCCCTGCTTCTGGCCTCCCTGCTCTCCTGCCTGTCCCACGCCCCGGCCCAGGACGACTCTCCGGTGGAGCTCAAGCTGCACTGGGATCCGGGTCTCACTTACCTCCAGGAATCCGACACGGACACCACGAATTTCCTCACGTCCCTCGGCAAAAGCAGCGACCAAAAACTCCGCCTGCGCCAGACCACGCGCATCAGCGTGCAAAAGTCCGCCCAGGGCCAGACCGAGGCCCGTGTGATGATCGAGCAACTCGCCGGTGAAATGATTTACGAGGGCAAAACACACACCTTTGACTCCAAAAGCCCTGCGACCTCCCATCCAGGCCTCCAGCAGATTCTCGGCGGCACCGCCGGACGCGGTTTCACCCTCGTCTATGATGACAAGGACAACTTCATCGACGCGAAGGACACCGCCTCCATGGTCTCCGGCGGCGCGGAGCCGGACCTGGTCTCCATCGCCAATGCCCGCCAGCTCGCGACGCTTTACCGCCGCTCCCTAGAAATGGGGCTGCCAAAAATCCCCGTCCGCCCCGGCGACAAGTGGATCTCCGACGAAGTCGTCCCCTTCCCCCAAGCCGGCACCGTTCAGGTGAAGCTCAACGCCAAGTTCGACGGCATCGTCGATCGCGAGGGCCATCGACAGGCCCAGATTTCCTTTGAAGGCAGCATGAAAAACCAGCGCGACAAGGACAGCACCAGCGGCCGTGACCTCGACACCGAGCGCCCCGTGACCCTCGGCGACGATTCCAAGGTCAACGGGCATGTCTTCTTCGACCTGGATCGCAAGACCATCACCCTCGCCGTCTTCTCCGCCACCCTGCAGCTCAAGATCGAAGGCAAACCCATGCCCGTGCGCCAGCAGGTCACCACGCGTCTCGTTTCGATGAAGCCCACGGCGGCCCCGTGAATCACGCCGCCAAGATAAAGTCACGCCCTTCGACCCAGCCGCGTCGGGTCAGGTGCTCATGAATCGCCTCCCGCGCACCGCGGGCCGCCACGCCGGCCAAAATGAAGCTCGTTTCCCGCGTCGGCAGGTCATCGGCCATCCGCACCACTCGTCCGTCGCGATGCTGACCTCGCTTTGACTCATCCACATCGATGAATCCCGTAATCAGCTCCGCCAGGGCATCAAACCGCCGCCGGGTGACCCGTCCCGCGCCCCACAGCCAGATTTCGCGGCCTGCGGCATGCGCGGCCAGCCAGCGCCGCAAATACCGGGTCTTCATCTCATAAAAGGCCTCCACGGAATATCGACCGTCTGTGCGGGAGAGTCTCTGCGGCGGGTCGTTCCACCTGAGCAGCTCCGCATCGACCTTTCCAAACCGCACCCCGGCCTCCAGCCAGCGCAGCCACAGCTCATAATCCTCCGGAAAAGCGCCGTCGCGATACCCGCCGTGCTTCGCGATCAACTCCCGGCGAAACATCACGCTCGGGTGCGCCAGCGGTGCCTCCACAAAGCGTCGCAGGCTCATGATCTCGGGCTTCATCAACCCATTGATCCAATCGACATGCGCAGCATAACCCGCCTCCGTGCCGCCAAAGCGCACCCGGCACGAAACGAGGCCGTAATCCGCATTCTCGATCAAAAACGCCCGCTGCAGCTCCAACCGCCGCGCGTCCATCACATCATCCGCGTCCATGCGCGCGATGAATTCACCGCGACAGACCTCAGAGCCGCTTTGCAGCGCCGCCGCGATGCCTTTCGCCTCCTGCCGGATCAAAACGACGCGTTCATCCATTTCAGCAAACCGCTTCAAAATCTCCGTCGTGCCGTCTTCCGAGCCATCATCCACCAAAACCAGCTCCCAATCGGCAAAAGATTGATTCCACACGCTCTGAACCGCTGTCTCGACCGTCTCCCGCGCGTCGCGCACGGGCATGAGAATGGAGATGGCGGGTTCTGCGTTCATTCCGCCAGTTTGGCCCGCACCAGTTCGTCCAGCATTTCCACCTTGGCTGGCTTGAGATCCGGTTGTTCTGGAACGGGAGCGATCTGCCGCACTTCATGATTTAAACATTCGATCAATGTGCCGCATGTCTCATTGATCGCAGGCCCCAGCTTTCGTTTCACCAATGCGTAGGCCGCAATGAAGTCCTTCGTGTCCTGGCGCAGGTAGGCGATGAGCAGGCGGCGCGCGGGCGAAGGGCGCTCCGGCCCCATGAATTTGACCGCATCTTCCACGGACAATTTGAAACGGCGGGCCAGAATGAAGCGGAACGCCGGCGAAACATAGTCACTGGTTTTGTGAAAATAGGTCAACGCCTCCTCATGACGCGCGTCCTTGGGATCAGCCAGCGCAGGCAGCAGTGGCAAAAAGTCGCGAACGCGAGTCATCACGTTTCCTCGTTGGGGATCGCTTGGAGGATAGCGTTGCAAAACCGCGTCAACGATCCTGCCGGCCTCCTTGTCTTCACCTGTGGCGAGCGCGTGGGTGATGCGTTTCTCGAGATCCAGATAACTGAAAGTCGCGGAGTCGCCTGCAGCAGAATCCATGGCATCACGGTCTTCCTCGACCCATGCGATCACCCACCGGCGTTGGGGTACGCTGTTGCTGAACGAGACCGAACCGCCTGCGATCGGCAAAACCTGCTTATAAAACAGCTTGGCAGACTCCAGCGCGTTGGCCGCGATGTAGCGATCCATGATCGTGCCGATGGTCGAGCTGCCGGGCGCCTCCCAGTAAAGCCGCTCCAGCTCGCGTCCGATGGCGAAGTGGTCCGGATTCGGATCGGTCCCCTCCAGACCGGCCACGGTGCGATGCAACGCGTTCGCGTTCGGGCAGCCGGCGCGCATTCGCTCGTAGCGCTTGGGCGTGGTCTTCTGATAGCGCTCGCGATCCACCGCCTTGATCTCTTTGGTGAGGAAATAATAGCAGCGCGCACAGGCGTCCTCTCCTCCCTGGGCGACCATCGCGTCCAGATGGGGCCAGAGACTGAATTCGCCCCCGGGATTCCGTGATGAAAGCACCCAAAGGTGACTCCGTCCGATCCCTCCGCGCTTCAGCCAGTTTCGCAGAGGCGGGCGCTCGGGATGATCACCGTCTTCAGGAAATCCAGGCAGAAAGAGATCGTAGTTGTCAAAGAATTCCACGCGCTCTGGATGAATCACGACCTTCGCTGGCTGCTGCTTGTCCTTCGGCCTCTTGATCCAGTAGTCGATCGTGGGCACGGCCTTGTGGCAGGCCTGCTGCACAGGAAGCGCCATGTCATCCACGCCCCAGACGTCGTCCAGGAAATGATGCCACGCGGTCATCTGATCCACGGTCTGGTCCCATCCATGCACGATCAGATCGGCCGGAATCACCACCGCCACCGGCGGCAGCAGAACATCGCCCGCAGGCAATGCGTAGCCCGCATTGATCAGATCCGCCGCCGCTTGCAGACCGCGTGAGGCCACGTCTGGCGAGTGATCCGTGTCCAGGAAAGATACGGCCTGGCGAATGGCGGGCAGACTCGCCTTGGACGCGGCATCCGGCGCATGATTGGTGACCTGTTCCAGGCATTGGAGCCAGTTTCTTCGCGCGATGAACGGGGCACGGGAGCAAAACTCCCGCAAGGGACTCAAGGCGATCTCGCGTGCCAGCAAAGGCGCCATGTCCGGCCACGCATCGATACTTTTGCCATAGACCATCGGGACGATGTTCTCCAACTCGTCGTCATGCGCGCTGTCCAGCCGCAGATGGGCCGCGATGAACGGCAGCCCCCAGGCAGATTTGCCGGGTTCTGCCGCAAACAAGACCACGCTGCGCAGCGGAGCCGGGCGGTCGCGGAGAATGCACTCCCACCACTGGGCCGCGAGCACATCTGACGCCGTTGGTTTGAAGTGCTCCCGCCAGCGGTCGCCAGCGGCCTTTTCGCGCCCGGCGAGATAAAACAAAGCGGGCCAGGCCGTGCGCAAACGCGAGCCGGTGATGTCTTCCGCATGGCAAAGCCAGGCCGCACCGCGGGCCAGCAACAGGTAGTCCAGCGTGCAGGAACCGGCCAGCGTCGGAAGCGCGCTGTGGATCATCATGCTGGCGAGCGCGGTCGCGTCCTCGGGCTTTGATTGCGGCGCATGCGTCTGGAGAAACGTGTCCATGGCCGACACTCCGCTCATACGGCTGGTGCCCGTCTGCGTCGTCGCCTCCCAATAGGCGCGGATGGCTCCTTGTGCTGCGGGAGTCTCCGGCAAAGGCTTGTCTGCGGCGATTTCGCGAATCCTGCGCCAGATGGGGCGGTAGAAATCCGCGCCCTTGTTGAGTTCTTGCATGCCGTAGCGGATCTCCAATGTTCTCAAGACCTCGCCTGCGGAGCTCTTCCACTCGATCGTCCAAGTGGTGTCCCCCTTGTAATCTCCCACCGCTTTCCACGAGATTCCGGCAATGCCGGCCCCCGTTTGATTCGCCATCCACGCATGCAGTCGAGCGGCCTCCACCACGAACAGTCGCTGCGCCGCGTCATGGTAGTAAACTTCCGGGGCATAGAACTGCGCGAAAGACTGGATTGCCGGGAAAAGAAGGATGCAGGTGGCAAAGATCGCTTTCATGAAGGCTGTGAACGAATCCCGCCCCGTGCGTGTTGCAACCCAAGCCGCCTTCAGACGCGCCGCATCTCATCCCGCCGCCCATCCGCATACGCGGTGAAGACGGCTTTGATCTCATCGCGCACGCGGCGGAAGACGGTCATGATTTCCTCCTCGCTGCCGGTGGCGTGGGCGGGGTCGTCGAAGGGCCAGTGGTGGCGGTTGAGCTGGCCGGGGTACATCGGGCACGCTTGATCGGCGTTGCCGCAGACGGTGATGACGGTCTCCACATCGCGAGAAAGGAAATCGTTCATGTGCTTGCTCGTGTGCGCGGAGATGTCGATGCCGATTTCGGCCATCGCCTTGATGCCGAGCGGATGCACGTATCCTGCGGGCTTCGACCCGGCGCTGGCGACTTCGAGGATGTCACCCGCGACTTGGCGCAGGATGCCTTCGGCAAGATGAGAACGGCAGGAGTTGCCGGTGCAGAGGATGAGGACGAGAGGCTTGGGTGGAGTCATGGAGAAGTGGAGTGTTGTTGAGAAGCGCCGCAGCAGCCGGACTCGCTGACGCCGAGACAGCACGGCACGGCGGCCAAAGCGCCGAGCACGGTGGCGGTGAGATAGATCCACAGATGCTCGAAATGGCCGGAAACGAGCGCAGGGGCGAGTGAGCGGGCGGGATTCATCGACGCGCCGCAGATCGGGCCTGCGAACATGGCTTCGAGCGCGATGATGCCGCCGATGGCAATGCCTGCGGTGATGCCTTTTTCCTTCGCGCCGGTCGAAACACGCAAAATGACCAGCATGAGGATGGCAGTGAGGATGAACTCCAAAATGAAGCTCTGCGTCGCGGTGCCGCTGGGAAGCGTCGTGCCGAGTTGTTCGTGCGCGGGGAACAAAAGTCGCCAAACACCGCTCGCAGCGATTGCGCCGGCGATTTGGGCCAAAACATAGCGGGGCACTTCTTTCCACGCGAAACGGCCTGCGACGGCAAAACCGAGTGTGACGGCCGGATTGAGGTGCGCTCCGCTGACATCGCCAAACGTGTGAATCATCGCCATCACCACGAGGCCGAAGGTGAGCGCGATGCCCGCGTGACCGATCACGCCGCCGCTCATGTCGTTGACGATGATCGCTCCCGTGCCTGCGAAGACGAGCGTGAAGGTGCCGAGAAGCTCTGCGAGGTGCTTTTTCATGATCAGCAGCATTTTGAGCCGGGTGTGCAGCAGCTCGCGGGTTGTGGAGCCGGAGCGCACTCGCCTGGCAGGCAAATGCCGCGAGCAAGGCAGTCGGTGTGCTTCCAGCCGCAGCGGAAGGCGAGCATGCCGTCGATCATCGCGGCGCTTTCGACCGGGAACTGCGCCACGACGCCGTCTTCGTATTCGATTTCGACCGGCAGATCGTGATGCGGCAGCACATCGCCCGCTTTGTCGAAGATGGCGGCCAATTTGCTAGCGACGAGGCGATGACCGGTGTCGTCATGCACCCAGGTTTGCAGCAAACAGGTCTCCAGCGTGCGACGCGTGCCGCCGCAATCGATGAAGCGCTTCGTGACGTGGCCGACCTCGGTGATGTGGAAGTGCGCGGGGATCAATCCGCCGTCCGGCAGCACAAAGGCGAGCGGTTTGTCCGCGTGGGAGCGGAGTTGGGTGAGGAATTCAGCGATGGTCATGGGAAATCAGCAGCAGGTGGTTTTTTTGCCGCCGCAGGCCAGCCGGTCCACGCAGCGGAGGAAGTCGCCGAGGCAGTCGCAGGCGAGCGAGTAGTAGATGTTCAGGCCGCGTTTCTCGCAGTTCAGCACGCCGGCCTCGCGCATGAGCGTGAGATGCTTCGAAACGGTGGACATGTCCGCGCCGACGAGGTCCTTCAGGTCGCACACGCACATCTCGCCCTTCATCAGCGCCTCCGCGATCAGCAGGCGCGACGGATGCCCCAGCGCCTTGATCACGGCGGCGCGGTCTTCGAGTTTTTTCTTCGTGGTGGGCATCTATTTGGCTATTTCGCCAAATATTAGCTGCTGGCAAGTGACAAAAAAGCGCCGCCACCCGCAGGTGACGGCGCTCGCTCAACATGGACCAACGAAATTACTTCCCGGCCGCCTTGCCGCCGGTTTCAGCGGGCAGCGATTTGCCATCGAGCCAGACGTATTCCTTCCAGGAGCCTTCGTAGAGGCGGACGTTCGGGTAGTTGAGGACGTGCTTCAGGGTGAAGAAGATGAGGCTGCCTTCGCGGGAGGTGCCGCAGTAGCAGATGATGTTTTTGTCAGGGGTGATGCCGGCGGCTTCGAGCTCGGCCTTCATGTCGGCGAGCGGTTTGAACTGATGCGTGTTGTCGGAATCCATCAGGCGGGCCCAGTGGAAGCTGATCGCGCCGGGGATGTGGCCTTTGCGCAACCACACGTCGTCATCGCCTTGGTATTCATTGAGCGGGCGGGCATCGACGAGGATGTTGCCGGGCTTGCCGACATGCGCCTGCACGGTTTTCACATCGACGCCGATGCTGGCGTCGCCTTTTTCCGGCAGGTTGCCCTTGGGATTGCCGAAGTAGTCCTTCGCGGCTTCAAAGCCGGCTTTTTTCCATCCAGCGAGGCCGCCATCGACGACCTTGATGTTTTGCACGCCAAATTTCTCAAGCACATAGACAACCATGCTCGTGCTGAGGATTTCGTCGTTCGGGAGCTTGTCGCCGGTGGCGTAAACGAGGTGCAGGCGGTCTTTATCGACACCGGCACGGACGAGCAACGCCTTGGTGATGTCATCGGGCAGGTATTGCACGGGCACGGCGTCGTTCGTTCCACGCAGCGTGTCGAAGTTGATGTGATGCGCGGTGGGCAAATGGCCGCGGAAGTAGTCTTTGTAACCGCCACGCGTGTCGAGCACGATGGGGCGCTGCGTAGCGTCGGGGTTCTCGATGAGCTTTTTGGCGTCGGCAGGCGAGATGAGGCCGATTTCGGCCTGCGCAGCGGTGGCGATGAGGAGGAAGGTGAGGATGGATTTCATGCGGTGGTTGGAGTGATGGAGTTTTGGAGTGATGGTTTAGAAGGTGAAGACGAAGTTGATCTTCGCGATGAGGCTCACGCGGTCGCGGTCGGGGCAGTTGGCCCAGGTTTCGAGGACGATGTGTTTGCTGAGGTCATACTTGGCACCGACGGCGGTGATGAGGCCGCGTTGATCACGCGACTGCACGAGGTCGGCGTTGAGGTTGAAGTTGCGGTCGAAGAGCTTCCAGGTGCGGTCGATGCCGGCGAGAAAGCTGCTGCCATTGGTTTGATAGCCGTAGCCTGCATGCAGACGCGCGAAGCCGAAGTCATGCGCGAGCATCGCGTAGCTGAAGGGATCGCCCGCGCGGTCGATGTCCGTAAGCGCGATGTTGGCGATGCCGACGGCGAACATGCCATGTTCCCACGGCGAGAAGCGGGCCTTGGTCTGGAAGAAGAGCGGGCCGCTGACGCCGGTGCCGAGCGGGCTGTCGAGACCCCATTCGACATGCACAGGCTCGAAATCCCAGCCGGTTTTGAAGCCCATCCACTGCGAGGTCTTGCCCGTCTCCGACGCGGCGAACTGGTTCGCGCCGCCGAAGCTGCTGAAGTACTGCACGGCGACGGTGCGATGCGGCACGGTGTCGGCGGTGGGGATGTTGTTGAGGCCGGTCGGCGTGCCGAAGGCGGAGGAGACGACCGCGAATGCGGCCACGATGAGTGCGTGTGTTGGTTTTCTCATGAGGAGATGGTTTTGAAGAGCAACGCCGCGATGAGCGCTGAAACGGGAAGCGTGATGATCCACGCGGCGAGCACCGGGATGACGGTCTTCCATTTCGCCTGCCGCGTGGTGATGCCGATGCCGAGCAAGGCACCGACGCTGACATGCGTGGTGGAAACGGGCAGGCCGTGCAGGCTCGCCGTGGTGACGAGCAAAGCGGTGGCGAGGTTCGCCGCGAAGCCCTGGCCGGGATGCATGCCGGTGATCTTGTGCGCGAGTGTCTCCGCGACCTGCCTGGCACTGATGAGGCCGCCGAGTGCCATCGCGATGGCGATGAGAATCATCCCCGCGCTGCCTTGCAGCCATCCGATGCCGAGCAGCAGCGCGGCCATCTTCGGCGTGTCATTCAAACCGCGTGCAAAGCACACCGCGCCCGCGCTGAGGAAGTGCGCCGCGTCGAGGAATCGCGAACGCTTTGCCGATGGTCGCAGCACAAGCTGCAACACGCCGCCGAGCAGCACCGCGAGCACCGGACTGAGCAACAGCGGCTTCACAAAGGACTCCCACAGCTTCGCCGCGTTCACATCGCCCGCGATCCAGCCTGCGCCGAGCAAAGCGCCGGTGAGCATGTGCGTGGTCGAAACCGGAAAGCCGAGCCGCGTGGCCAAAAAACCCGTCAAACCGGCCCCACCGGCCACCGCGATCAAAAACGCGGGTTGGGCGATCAAAGCATCCGGCACGAGTCCTTTGCCCGAAAAGGCCTTCAGCATCGAACTCGCGAAAAACATCGCCACCACGCATCCCGCCGCCGTGGTGACCGCCGCCCAGTTCACCGCCGTGCGATAACTCGTCGTCCCGCTGCCAAACAGCGACGCCACGCCTTTGAAATTGGCGTTCGCCCCGTTCGCGTAAGCGACGATGACGACAGCGATGACGAGGAGAGTGAGCATGGTGTTTTATTCGGCCAATGAGGCAAATATCAGGGCAAATGAAGGCGGTGAAGGATGATGAGCATGAGCGTGGATCAGACGTCGCGATGCGTCGGCACTGGTTTGCCGGGGCGGAAGTGCTCTTCGTGCTCCAAAGTGGCCTGCAGGCCGAAGAAACTGGCTTTCACCTGATCGAGCGCCGCTTTCACCGAATCCATGAGTGAGGCGGGATCGGCTTCGGCACGCAGATTGATGATGAGGTGGCCGCCGGTGGTCGGTTCGTCGAGTTCCATGCCGAGTTCGGCGATGTAGTCGCTGCGCACGAGATTGATGCTCGCCAGTTCGCCCGCGATGCCGTCGTCGGGGCTGAAGGTCATCTTGAAATGCGCGATCTCCGCTCCCGCGACCTGCAATCGGCCCTGCACGTTCGTGGCGAGCTGTTTGAGGAAGGCGTTTGCATCGAACTCATCGTCTGATTTGAGCGATACCGTGGCGTTGAGCCAGCCGAGCAGTGCCTCGCCCTCGGCATAGACTTCGTAATCGACCGCCATCGGATTGCGCCGCGCCTGCTCGCCGCTCATGAGCGTGCTGAAAAGCTCTTCGAGGCCGGTTTCCTGTCGTGGCGACGCGGTCACGATCTTCGCCAGCGGGAATTCCTTCGCCAAAACGGCCCGCAGTTGCTCACGCTGCGATTCATCGAGCAGATCGCTTTTGCTGATGACGATCACATCGGCCTCTTCGAGCTGCTTTTTGAAGATGTAGGCCACCTTCGACGAAAACGTGCCGCCTTCATCGAGTCCGAAGACACGCCGCGCCCGCACCGGATCGACCAGCACTGCGAGAGGCGCGATGGTGAAGGCATCGCCATACATGCGGCGCAGCGGATACGTCACCGTGGCGACGAGGTCCGTGCAGCTTCCGACTGGCTCCGCGATGAAGACATCCGGCTTCGTGGCATCATTCAGCCGCGCCGCGGCATCCACGAGCGTGTTGAAGCGGCAGCAGAAGCAACCGCCCGCGATTTCCTCCGTCGCATAACCTTGGCCGCGCAGCAGCTTCGTGTCCACGAGGCCGCCCGCCTGATCATTCGTGATGAGCCCGACTTTGAGCCCCTGATCGCTGAGATGCTTCGCGAGACGGCCGACGGTGGTCGTTTTGCCGGCTCCGAGGAAGCCTCCGATCATGATGTAGCGTGCGCGTTGGGACATTGAGGGCGGGTTTATTTGCCAGAAGCGGCAAATAAACAAGTGCCAAGCACGCATCTTGCAGAAAAATCCTCCGCGCTGTATTTCCGAGCCATGCCCGCCCGAAAATCCTTCGACTGCCTCAGCGCCATGCGCGCCCTTGGCGAGCCGACCCGCCTGCGCCTCGTGCGCCAGCTCATCGGCGGCGCGAAACCCGTGACGGAGCTGTGCGAAGCACTCCACGTCACGCCTTACAACGTCTCCAAGCATCTCCGCGTGCTCAAAGAAGCCGGCCTGCTCGAAGTCGAGAAACAAGGCCAGCAGCGCATCTACGCCCTCGCCACCGCCTTCCGCGAAAAGCTCTCCAACAACGCCAAGACCCTCGATCTCGGCTGCTGCCAGTTTCATTTCGACAAGCTGCCGGAGTAGCCACCGACTGTTTCATCCATGAATCGCCTCGCTTTTCTCCTTCTAACTCTCTGCTCCCCGCTCTTTGCCGCGAAACCGAACGTCCTGCTCATCTGTGTGGACGATTTGAAGCCCGTGCTTGGCTGTTATGGTGACTCGTTGGTGAAATCGCCGAACATCGACCGGCTGGCGAAGCGCGGGGTGCTGTTTGAGAAGGCGTATTGCAATCAAGCGGTGTGTGCGCCTTCGCGGAATGCGCTGCTCACCGGGCTGCGACCGCAGTCGCTCGGGATTTATGAGCTGAGCACGAACTTCCGCAAAAGCGCACCGGATGCGGTGACGCTGCCGCAGCACTTCATGGCGAATGGTTATCGCAGCGAGGGCCTCGGGAAGATCTTTCACGTCGGTCATGGCAACGTGAATGACACCGCGAGCTGGAGCGTGCCACATTTCAGCCCGAGCACGATCAGCTATGCGCTGCCGGAGAACAATCCACCGGGGTCCACCCGCGAGCAGGCGCTGTTTGAAAACAAGACGGAGGCTTGGAAGCTGCCGCGCGGTGCACCGACGGAAAACGCCGATGTGCCAGACAATCGCTACGGCGACGGCATGATCGCCGATGAGGCGATCAAGCGCCTCGCAGCGGCCAAAACGAAGCCTGACGGGCCGTTTTTCCTCGCCGTAGGCTTTTTGAAGCCGCATCTGCCGTTCGTGGCACCGAAGAAGTATTGGGACCTCTACGATCCCGCGAGCTTCAAATTGCCGGAGCTGCAAAAAGCCCCCGAAGGTGCGCCGGAGTTCGCTCCTTCATCGTGGGGCGAACTGCGCCAATACAAAGACATGCCTGAAAAAGGCCCCGTAACCATGGAACAGGCCATTCACCTCATCCATGGTTATCACGCAGCGACGAGCTACATGGACGCGCAGCTCGGTCGGGTGCTCGATGCGCTCGACGCGGCTGGTTTGGCCGAAAACACGATCATCGTGCTCTGGGGCGACCACGGCTGGCATCTCGGCGACCACGGCATGTGGTGCAAACACACGAATTACGAGCAGGCGGCACGAATTCCCGTCATCGTGGCTGCGCCGGGCATCGCAGGCGGTCAGCGCACGCAGGCGCTCATCGAGAGCTGCGACATCTATCCCACACTCGCCGAGCTTGCGGGCCTGCCCGCGCCGAAACAGGGCGACGGGCGCAGTTTTGCCTCCGTTTTGAAAAATCCGGCCTCCAGCACTCGCGATCACGTCATTCACGTCTATCCACGCGGCGAAGGCCGCATCGGCCGTGCCATCCGCACGCCGAGTCATCGCCTCGTGGAGTGGAAAAAGCCCGGCGCACCGGCGGATTCGGCGATTTTGGAACTCCACGACTACGAAGCCGATCCTGCCGAAACAAAGAACCTCGCCGCAGAGCAGCCGCAGGTCGTTGCGGAGCTGCGCAAGCTCCTCGCCACGCATCCCGAGGCAAAACCGCAAATTCCGAACAAGCCGAAGGCCAAGAACTGAGGCTCACGCCGCCTCCATACCGCCCGTGCGATACACCGACGGCGACACGCCCACTTGCCGCCGAAACCACGCCGTGAAGTGTGAAGCGTGCCGGAACCCCAGTTCGAACGCGATTTCCTTCAGCGTGCCACTTCCCGCGAGCACACGCTCCCGCGCCGCATCGAGCCGTCGCTTTTCCAGATAGCGGCGCAAAGTGGTGCCGAGGTGCTGCTGCAGCAGTTGATCCGCCCGACGCAGGCCCAAACCGAAGCCAGGTGGCAAACTCGGCGTCGTTTGATCGAGCGGACGCGTGTCCAGCCACGTCACGATTTGCTCCACGCGGCCGCGACGCCCTTTCGCGACCACACGCGGCTCCGGTTCGATGCCGTTTTGATGAAGCACCGCGCTCCAAACCGCGAACCACTCCAAAAACGCCGCCTCACGAGCGGACCACGTCGCGAGTGAATGCGTCGCGGGCTTCACCGCCTCGCGATAGGTCACTGCGTTGCGACCGCGATGCACGCGACGGAAGAGTTCAAGCGTCGCCGCACGCAGCGTAGCCGATTTCGCGGCGAAATTGAGCCCGCGACGAAACACCGACCGTTCATCAGGCCACTGGCAGCGAAAACCGACCGACAGCAACCGCGTCCCCGGCTCAAACCAATGCTGCCGCGACCCCGGTGCCGAGAAAAACGCCTCGCCGCGCTTCACACTGATCTCTCTCCCATCGGCACGAATCCGCCCGCTGCCCTGCTCGACAAAAAACACGCCCGCTGGCACCGGAATCTCCGCCGACCACACTCCGCAGACCGGCACCGCCCCGCGATACACCCACAGCCACTCCCAGCGCAGGCTGCGCCAGGCATCGGCAGTGAATTCAGGTGGCTTTGGCATTCAGAAGGCAAGTTGATGAAGCAGAAACGAGCCAATACCTCGCATCCAACATCCAATCTTGGACGGAAACCGAAATCATGTGTGTCGACCACCTTTGTGAGAACAGCCCGAGTTCAAGTCCGACTTCCGCCAGCCTTGGCAGGATTCCGGCTTGCTCGAAAGTCTGAAGCCATGCAAGGGGCCATGCTGAGACGCGCAAAATGGGTGCATTGAATGCGGTTGCACATGAGCCCCGTCTCACGAATCCTCCCCCACCATGAATGCCATCAAAAATCTCACTGCGTTGCTCGTGCTCAGCTTTCTCGCCTCTGGCGTGCTGGGCTGGTTCCTTTTCCAATCACGTTCCGACATCACCACCCTGCGTTCCGGCATGGAACAGCTCAAGGCCGAACACGTGGAGGCTTTGAAGGCGAAGGAGGCCGAGCTTCAGCGCACGCTCGACTCCCAGGCCGCGCAGCATCAGAAAATGATCACCGCGCTCAACGAGGAGCACGAGAAGAAGATCGACGCCCTGCGCAAAGGCGAACGCCAGCGCCTGGCCACCGCCGCGAAGGAGTTTGAGAACATTTTCGAGGGGAACAAGACCACGCTGCAATACATCGACCTGCTGGAGGACAAGGTGAAGGCCGGACAAGCGCTTTCGAAGGCCGAGGTCGAAAAACTCGCCATCATCACCACCGGGCTGGGTTACCTCAAAAAGCAGTATCAGAAGCCCATGCAGGAGTTCCAGGAGCTGGCGAACTACTTTGAGGCCCAGGCGAACAAGCAGCTCGAAAAGCCGAAGGGCGGTTTCTTCAAGCGCCTCTTCAGCAAGGAGTTCCGCGAGCAGGAGAAGGAGTATCTCCGCCAGGAGGGAGCGAAGGAGGCCTTCGACCAGGCGCAGGGCAAATTCACCTCCGTGTATGCCTCGGCGCAGAAGGTCATGTCCGGGGTGAACCTCGACGCTGACGCCCAGATCCAGAAGCTGCACGCCTACATCGACGACAAGCAGCAGATGAACGCGGAGGATCTCGGTTCGTTCTTTGACAAAGCCCGCAAGGCCCTGCGCACGCATCAAGACGTGCTCGACTTCGAGCCCGAAGCCCCGCCGCTTCCCGCCCCGAAGCCGCAGCCATGATCGCGACCGGCGGAATTCTTTGTTCCGCAACAGGCAGAAAGGAAAGGTTGCCTTCGATCCTGCGTTTTGCCTAGCCTCTTGAAATTCTGTGCCGCGTCCGCCAGGTCGCGGCATTTTTCACTCCCTCAACCTCTCTCCATCCCATGCAAACCAACCCGCACCCAACCTCCCGCCGCACTTTCATCCGCGGCACCGTCGCCGGCGCCGCCGGTCTCGTCGCCTCGAAGGCTTTCTCCGCGCCCATCGGTGCCAATGGTGACGTCCGTGTCGCGGTCATCGGCTTCAATTCACGTGGAGCTGGCCACATCAAGAGCTTGGAGGAAATCCCCGGCGTCCGCATCGTCGCCCTTTGTGATGTGGATTCCAACGTGCTGGCAAGAGGCGTCGCAGCTCAGGCCAAGAGGAACAATACCGTCACCGCCTACACCGACTATCGGAAGCTCGTGCTCGATCCTGAAGTGGACGCTGTCACCATCGCCACGCCGAACCACACGCACACGCTCATCGCCATGACGGCCATGGCCGCTGGCAAACACGTTTACGTCGAGAAGCCCGTCTGCCACAACATCTGGGAGGGCCGCCAGCTCCTGAACGCCGCCGAGAAAGTGGCGAAGAAGGGCTTGGTGGTGCAGCACGGTATGCAGCGCCGCTCCAGCCCAGGCTGGGCCCAGGCCATGGCTTGGGTGAAGGAAGGCCACATCGGCAAAGTCACCCTCTCCCGTGGCATCAACTTCAAGGCCCGCAACTCCATCGGCAAAGTGGACGCGCCGGTCGAACCGAAGGACGGCGTGGTCAAAGGCACCTTCCATGACCCCCGCAACGTCAAGACAGATCCCAAGGGTGCGCCACAAAACGTGGATGTGGATTACAAGCTCTGGGCAGGCCCGCGTGGCGTCGGCCCTGTGAGCCGCACGCAGTTCCACTACGACTGGCACTGGCAGTGGGCCTTCGGCAACGGCGACATCGGCAATCAAGGCCCTCATCAGACAGACGTGGGCCGCTGGGCGCTGGGTGATCCTGAACTCTTGCCCAAGCGCGTCATGAGCTTTGGCGGACGCTGGGGCTACAAGGACGACGGCGAGACGGCGAACAACCAGATGGCCTTCTGGGCTTATGAGCCCGCCCCGCTCCTCTTCGACAACCGCGGTCTTCCCTTGAAAGACATGGATTGGAGACTGGAGCCGGTTTACCGCGTGAATGGCAAGACCGCCGCCGCCCGCGTCGGCAACGTCATCCACTGCGAAGGTGGCTACGTCATTGAGGCCAAAGCTTACGACAACGAAGGCAACACCCTCATGAAGTTCGACAACTTCAATGACGGCGCGGACCACATGCTCAACTTCATCAATTCCGTGCGTGCCGGGAAGCTCATCAATTCCAACCTGCACGTCTCCCACGGCTATCATGCCGCAGCGCTCGCCCACCTGGCGAACATCTCCTACCGCCTCGGCAAGGCCGTCAGCGTTGATCAAGTCAAGGAGCGCCTCAACGGCGACAAAGCCGGTCTCGAAACCTTCGATCACTTCGTGCAGAACCTCGTGGACAACAAGATCGACCTCAACGTGGACAAAATCAGCGCCGGCCCCTGGCTGGAGTTTGATCCGGTCGCCGAGAAGTTCATCGGTGAGTTCGCCGAGGAAGCCAACAAGCTCGCCTCGGAGGAATACGTCGAGGAGTTCAAGCTGCCGACCATCTGATCGCAGAGCGCGTTTCCAAACTCGTTCGCATGCATCGCGGAGCCGGGAAACCGGCTCCGCGTTTGTATTTCCATCTGTGCGGCTTTCTGATACAACTCGCACCCGTCATGGAATCTCCCACACCACCTCCTGCCCTTCCCGCCTCCGCCACCCAGGACGAAAAAACCCTCGGCATCGTCATGCATGTGCTCTGCCTCGTTGGTTTCCCCATCCTTGGCCCGCTTGTCATCTGGCTCATCAAAAAAGACAGCAGCCGCTACCTCGATCTGCAGGGCCGCGAACTGCTGAACTTCCAGATCAGCTACTTCGTGTATGCGCTCATCTCGTTTGTCCTGTGCTTTGTGTTCATCGGCATTCCGCTGCTCGTGATCGTCGGCGTCGCCTCCATCGTTCTCACCATCATCGGCATCGTGAAGGCCGCCGAAGGAAGCGTCTATCGCTTCCCGCTGACGATCCGTCTGCTGTGAGCCAAAACGGTTGCGGCTATCCAGCCGTGATGCTAGCAGAGCGCCCCGTTTTCAAGCCCCCCAGATGCGAGCCAACCAACTTCTTCAAGCCATCGGTCCCGAACTGCGTGCGCAGATCATGACCTACCTGCAAAATGACCAGCGTGCCGCTTACAAGGCCGTCGTCGAATCGCTCGCCTCCGCCCGCAAGCTGCGCCCCACCTTCGTTTTGGAAAAATCCCGCGCCAAGCAGGCCGAGTGGCTCCTCGAACAGCTCAACACGAAGGCCAACGAAGCCGTCACCGCGCAGATCTTCCAGATCTGGCTCCTCAAAGGCCAGTCGCAGATGCTCAACACCTTCCTCGATGCCGCGCAGATCGCCCACGACGGCAAGGGTGAGGTCACCGAGCTGCCCGAGGTCATCGACGACGACAAAGCTGAGGCTGCCGTCACCGCGCTGCTCGCCGCTTTCCCAGCCAAACAGGCCGCGCTTTATCTCCACATGTTTCAGGAGCAGCGCCCCGGCGGCTGGTCCTCGCTCACAAAGGCCATCGAAGCCCGTCCTGAGCTGAAACTCGAAGCCTGAGCCGTCTGGTCATGATGGACGCCCTCGACCGCGCCATCGCCAACACGCAGGCTCATCTTGAAGCCCTGCGCACGCCAGACGGCCACTGGGAAGGCCATCTCAGCAGCAGCGCCCTCTCCACCGCCACCGCTGTCGTCGCGCTCTCGCTCGTCGATCGTGAAAAGCATGCGCCGCTCATCGAAAAAGGCGCGCAGTGGCTCCGCGACCATCAAAACACCGACGGCGGCTGGGGCGACACGACGATCAGCAAAAGCAATCTCTCCACCACGCTGCTCTGCTGGAGCGCCCTTCATCGGGTAGGGACGCGCTGCGCCGCGTCCGACCAATGGATCCTCGCTCACGTCGGCTCCCTCACTCCTGACGCCATCGCCAAAGCCGTCATCGCACGCTACGGCAAGGACAAGACCTTCTCCGTGCCCATCCTCATGCTTTGCACGCTCTGCGGCACGTTGGGGGAGCACGGCTGGCGTCACGTCATCGGGCTGCCCTTTGAACTCGCCGCGCTGCCGCGCACCTGGTTTGGTGCCATTGGCCTTCCAGTCGTCAGCTACGCCCTGCCCGCGCTCATCGCCATCGGTCATGCGCGTTTTCATCATGCACCGCCCGCGGGGTGGAATCCGCTGCGCTGGATTCGTGCGCTCACCTGGCCGCGCATCCGCCCCATGCTTCAATCGCTGCAGCCCAGCAGTGGCGGTTACCTCGAAGCCACCCCGCTCACCAGCTTCGTCACCATGGCGCTCGCCGGCGCGGGTCAACTCGATCACCCCTGCATCCCTCTCGCAGTCGATTTCCTCGTCAAATCGATGCGCGACGACGGAAGCTGGCCCATCGACACCAATCTCGCCACCTGGGGCACCACGCTATCGATTCGCTCATGCAGTGGCGACGAATCGTCGCCAAACAACGATGCGGAAAGGCGGCAAACCTTCGCCGCCCCCAAAGACTGGGTCCTCTCCCAGCAATACCGCGAAATCCACCCCTTCACCAACGCCGCTCCCGGCGGCTGGGCCTGGACCGACCTCCCCGGCGGCGTTCCCGATGCCGACGACACCTCCAGCGCTCTCATCGCCCTCAAACAGCTCTCGTCCGCAGATTCCGATCTTCGTCATTCCGCAGAAAACGGCATCACCTGGCTACTCGACCTGCAAAATCGCGATGGCGGCATCCCCACCTTCTGTCGCGGCTGGGGCGCGCTGCCCTTTGACCGTAGCACGCCCGAAATCACCGCACACGCTCTGCTCGCATGGTGGACATGGCATGACGAGTTGCCGACCGCGCTGCAAACCCGCATTTCCGCGACCACACAACACGCGCTGCAATACCTCCGCACCAGCCGCACCGCAGATGGCGCATGGATTCCCCTCTGGTTCGGCAATGAGCACACGCCTGACGAATCCAATCCTGTCTATGGCACAGCGCAGGTGATCAACCACCTCGCCGGAAACAAGCAACTCGCCGCCCAAGCTGGTTCTCTGCTCCAATCCGGCCTCGACTACCTCCGCGCCGCCCAAAAACCCGACGGCTCCTTCGGTGGCGATCCAAACGCCCCCTCCAGCATCGAAGAAACCGCCGTCGCCCTCCACGCACTTTGCACGGACCGGAGCGCGGACGCCCCCGTCCGCATCCAAAAGGCCACGCAGTGGCTTCTCACCGCCACCAGCCACGGCACCCGCTTTCAACCGTACCCCATCGGCCTCTATTTTGCACGGCTTTGGTATCACGAACAACTCTACCCGGTCATCTGGACCCTGGGAGCCCTGTGGGCAGCACGCTCACGCGTCAGCGTCAAAGCCTTGAAAGCCCCCTAAGCAGGGAGACTCTACAAAACTCGGGGAATGCGCGCCCTGCTGGGCGATGGCGCAGGCTGCCGGTGCCTCTCGCCCGCGAGAAGCATTGACAACGCGGGGCCGACTCCTAGAATCGGCCTCGAAATTCCGAGAAACACCAGCACAGCGACTTGTCAGGCAGCGGAGGTCATTAGCATGAGGAACACAGAATTTGAAGATGAACGGCGTCCACCCAATCCGCCGCTGCATTCCGAAAAAATCGTCACCGAGCGGAAAATCTTTTTCCTCGACCTGAAGGAAAATGATCGCGGCAAGTTCATCAAGATCACCGAGGACGTGCGTGGCCGCCGCGACACGATCATCCTCCCGATCGACGCCGCCCAGGAGTTCATGGACGCCATGATGCGCACCCTGGACGCCGCCGGTGTGGATGAGTGACAACACGACGGACACTCCTGATCGATCCGTCTTCTTGCGAAGACGCTCGGCTTTGTGGAAAGCCGAAAGACATGAGTTTCGGTCGCGCTACTCCTCCGAGGAAGCCGTTTTGATCCGATAGCCGTTCTCATTCTTCTCCAGCTTCATCAGACCGCGGTTCGCCACCGCCTCCAGCAAGACGCTGAAGGTGCTGAAGCCGTAAAAACGCTCGTCAAACTGCGGCTGGCGACGGCGGATGGCTTGTTTGACGGGTCCAGCCCACACGGTATCGCTGCCGCTGCGGCCCAGCATCGCCTCCACCGTCTCCACCACGAGCTGGATGGCCTTCTCAGGATCACCACCGCTCTTTTTCTCCGTGGTGGACGCTTTTGTCGGCGCTGGTGCCGGTTTCGCCCGGGCCATGCGCGAACGCACCTTCTCCTCCTCACGCACCAAGTCGTCGTAGAAGATGAATTCGTCGCAGTTGTCGATGAACAGGCCGCTGGAGGACTGTTTCACGCCCACGCCGATCACCGTCTTGTTGTTCTCGCGCAGCTTGCTCACCAGCGGCGAGAAATCCGAGTCGCCACTGACGATGGCAAAGGTGTCCACGTGCGACTTCATGTAGCAGAGGTCCAGCGCGTCCACGACCATGCGGATGTCCGCAGAGTTCTTCCCACTCTGGCTCACATGTGGGATGTCGATCATCTCGAACGCCGCCTCGTGCATGGTCGCCTTGAAGCTCTTATAGCGGTCCCAGTCGCAGTAGGCCTTCTTCACCACGATGCTGCCCTTCAGCAGCAGGCGGTCCAGCACCTTGGTCATGTCGAACTTGTCATACTTCGCGTCCCGCACCCCGATGGCGAGGTTTTCGAAGTCGCAGAAGACAGCGATGGTGTGCGTGCGATCCGTGGGAGAGGCCATGATAGCGTGATCGTCCGCCTTGCTGGCAGCCAGGTCAACACGTGTCTCGTCAGCGCGATTGACAGCCACGCGGTTTTCCGGTTTCGATGCATGGATGGCCCCTTTTTGGCAGCATATCCTCATCTCCGGCCTCGGCTCCGCCTTGATCACCATCACCACGATGCATCTCTCGCTGATCCCTTGGCGCAAAAGCACCGGTGCGCACTGGACGGAGCGTGCCCGGCTGCTCTGGCTTGCGCGGCGAGTGATAGTCGGCACGATGTTTGCCTGTCTAATCGCCGCAGGCATGCTGCCATGGGTGCTGGGTGATCATGGCGACAGCACCACCGCCATTTGGTCGGCCATCGCAGGCTATCTCGCCGGCAGTTTTTTCTCCACCCGCGAGATCGAGCCGCTCTACACCTTTCCCAGATGGCTTTATGAGACCTTCTGGCAGGTGCTCGTGCAGTTTGGCATGCTCGGCATCTTCATCTGGCTGCTGCACACCATGCCGAATGTCATGCAGCCCCATGACTGGCTGCGCTTCGCTCTCGGCACGCTGGCGGTCATCGTCATCCTTACCGGCCTCTGGCTGCCAGTGCTGTATCTCTTCCTCAAAGCCAAAAAGTCACCCGATCTGCGCCTCGAACGCCTGGTGGATGAAATGGCCGCGCAGACCGGCATCAAGCCTTGGCGCGTTTACTACGGCGAATCACCCCTCGCCCGCGCTGCAGCGCTCATCTACCTGCGCAGCCTCGTCTTCACCTCCCGCGTCCTCGACGTGCTCGATGATGACGAACTTCGCAGCATCATCCTGCATGAACTCGCTCATCTGCGGGAAAACCTCGCCGTCTCTCTTTCACGGCTCATTCCCGTGCTCTCCCTGATGCTCATCACCCTGATTCATCCTCTCATGCATCACTTTGGCACGGCTGGCTTGTTCTGGCTCGTCGTCGTGATCTTGCTGTTGCTGAAACTTGCCAAACGCATCGCCCGTCGAATGGAGCACCACGCCGATGACGCTGCGATTCAGGGCACCGCTGATGCCGCGATCTACGCTCGTGCCTTGGAAAAAATCTACCAGGTCAACCAGCTCCCCGCCGTCATGCGTGGCAACAACATGGTCCATCCGCACCTTTACGACCGCATGCTCGCCGCCGGCGTCACACCAGACTACCCGCGCCCTCAACCACCCGGCCGCATGGCCTGGCCCGGCTGGGCGGCTTTTCTCATTCCTTGCTCCCTGTTTGCCTGGATGATGCTGCGAAGTCACTCATAAAACGGCCATTCCTCCAAAGTCGGCCTGCCGAGCGATTCCTGCTCGAAGTCGCCTTTGTTTCCGGCTTCGCGCATGGCGTGCAGTTCATCGTGGCAGTCGGTCATGCTGGGATCGGCGAGTAGGCGAGAGAGGATCTGCTGATCGCGTTGGGTGAGAGGTGCGGCGTTGGATTGGGGACGCCAGTGCATGTGGAAGGGATGGACGGTGCGGCCGGAGACCTCGCGGAGTTTGCGGAGGATGTCCCAGCCGGCGGGATCGGTGTCGCCGAATTGATGGTGGGGGAGGTCGGGTGGCAGTTTTTGCAGGAGGAGACGTACGGCCTGTGTCGGGAACGAAGTGGCGACGATGAGCGTGCTGCGTTTGGCATCAGCGCGGGTGAGTTGAAGAAAGGTGGTCTTGCGATTCTCGACTGTGAGTAGCCGGTCTGCAGTTGTGGTGATGTGCGTGGCACGCTCCAGCTCGGCCACGGACAGCGTGGATTCGAAACGAAGGTCGAGTGGTTTGCTATGATCGGCGAAGTGCAGCACGAGCGGGCCGCTGTAGTGCAGCACGCTATTGCTGGTTTGAATGCCGAGCGCCTCCAGCGGAGTCTCGCGTCCGAGCAGCAGCTCCAGCGCCCGCTCGATGAAGCTTTGCTGCGCTTCGAGGTATTTGGAGTCGCGACCGATTTGGGTGCTCGCATCGCGAATCAGCGTGCCTTCGGGCCATTCACGGGTGGTGAGATCGAACAGCAGCTTTAAAAGTTCTTCGACACGGTTTGCCTCCAGCCATCGAAACGGCTCCACGGCACGTGGAATGGCGAATTCGGCCTTTAAACGGCTGGAAAGGGCGTTCCAGGCATCGGGCAGCAGTGGATGCGTTTGAGACGCAAAATGCTCAACCACGGCCAGCGCGGCTTTTTGGGCATCCGCTCCGGTTTGGGAGCCAAACTGGGCGTGAAGCCAGGCTTCGGATTCGAGGGGGACTTCGATCTTCAACACGATGTGCGGACGCCCCTTCAAACGATGGAGTTTGAGCTGAGGTAGCCTTTCGGCTTCCCGTTGCGCGGCTTGGCGATCCTCGGCGGATTTCAAGCCAGCATCATCGAGCAAGTCATCCCAATCTCGCCGAAACGCCCGCACGGATGTCTCCACCCGCCGTTTCCGGGCGGTCATCCATTGTTCGTGAAGGGTTTGGAGCCAGCGCATGCGGCACCGTGGCAAGAAGTGATTCGTGAACAAGAGCGCGAAGCGTCGTGGAGTGCGGTGGCAGAGATGCCGGGGCCGCCCGGCATCGGCGACACCGATGTCGAGCGCAGAAAGAATGCTCTCAGGACGAAAAGCACCTTGCGGCACACGAAAGCGGTGTCGCGCTAAGGCTTGCCACCGCACTCCAGGACGCTGGCGCGAGACTCGACTACTCCATCAGCTCCGCGAGCCTGGAGCCCTCCACTCGGACGACCCAGTTTTCGATGTTTTGGATCTGCTCAGTGGCTTCGTCGTAGCTGCGTTCGACGCGGCATTGGACGACGGTGTCGGCGTGCTGGAACATCGTGGGGAGGCGGTCTTCGGGGAAGGCCATGATGAGCTGGAGACCGAAGTTGCGGGCGAGGGCGAGGCAGTCGTCGATGCGGTCGCCGCTGAGTTTGCTGAAGGCTTCATCCATGACGACGAGGCCGAGATTCTGCTGCTCCTCGCGACGGCCGAGGTCATAGACGCGGCGGAAGGCGGCGAGGGTGGCGACGAAGAAGGGGGCCTGGTTTTCACCACCGCTCTGTTTCTTGGCGCTTTTGTTGAGGCTGATGGCGGCGGCATCGCCGCGACCGGCGGGCTTGGCCTCGATGTCCCAGTGGTGGTAATAGCGGTAGTCGAGCATGCGCTGGTGGCGCTTGTCCTCGGGGTTGTCGGCAGCGTCGATGGCCTCCATCAATTCCTTCTTTGCACGCTCGATGTCCTCGCGATCAACGGCATTGAAAAGCTCCATGCCTTGTCCTGTTGGAAGTCCGTTCTTCACCAGCGTCCAAATCGCTGAATGAGCACGGTCTTCTCTCATGGTGAGCTGGTAACGCCAGCCGCCGATCTCGTGATCCATGGCGCGGTTCAGCTCGCGCTTCGTGCGGTCGGCCTCGCTGAGCTTTTCACGCAGCACGTCGAGCACCTGATGCTGCAAACGATCCTCCCATTCCTTCCGCGCTTCATCGGCGGCTGTTTTGAAGCGCTCCAGCTCATGCGTTTCGAGGTCCTCGCGGCGCTGGTCAAAGGCGGCGTTGTCCTCCGCGTCGGCATCGAGGGCATCGCCGAGGTCGGCGTGCACGGTGACGAGCTCGCGGCGCTGCTCATCACGCAGGCGGCGGGACTCTTGCGCTCGGGTGTCGAGCTGAATGGCGAGCGCGGCGGCCATCTCGATGGATTTGCGCCAGCTCGTGGCCTTTTGACGTTCGGCGGTGATGCGCGTGGTGATCTCGTCGTCGGAAAAACCATGCACGAGCATGCGCGAGGCCTGGCGGGCGATGCGAGTCTGCTCTTCCTGAAAAACATCCTCCTGGATGGCTTCTTCGAGTCGCGACTGCTCAAGCGTGAAAGCGGTGATGGCGGTCTTGAGGCTGCCGATGCGTTCGTGGATGCCTTTGAGCGTGGCTTTTTGCACGCGGAGGTTTTCCATCGCCTTCTCGTGGTCCGGCGTGGCGAGGAGGTTCCAGGTCTCTTGCAGCTCGCGGAGTTCTTCGCGCAGTTTGGGCAGGCGCTGGACCTCATCGGCACCTTCCGGCGCGGTGAAGCGGTCGAGATGGCCTTCAGCGCCGCGGTTTAAAAAGGCGCGGAGGTCATCGCAATCGCTGCGCACCTCCTCGATGACGGCGTCGGTCTCGCGAAGCTCGTTCTCGCGCAGGTCGCGGAGGCGGCGCAGGCCTTCTTCGCCAAGCGTGAGCTCTTTTTCAGGCGTGAGCTTCACACGGCGCGGCGGATCTTTGAGCCAGCCATCGAGCGCAATCGCCCGCTCATGCTTGTCGAGCTGCGCGGCCTTGTTCACGGCGACGAGGCCGCCGAGCAGATGATCGAGCACCTTGCCGGCGAGGTCGTGCTTCGTCTCCACCATCTCACGCAGCGAGCCTTTGAGCACCTTCGTGGTGGTTTGCGCGGCTTCATCAGGATGAATGAGCGGCTCGTGCGGATTCTGCGTCTGCTGCGCCTGATCCCACGCGGCGCGGAAGTCCTCGGGAATGACGGCGCGGCGATGGATGCCGAGCACGGTCTCGATGAGCGGCCACCATTTTTCGGCGCTGGCCTTTACCTCGACCACGCGACCGAGCGCGACGGCTTTTTGTCCGCGGGAAAGCAGCGCATTGAGCAGCGGCGAGGGCGTGGCGTGGCCTTCGCGGAGCTGCGCGAGGTCTTTGTGCAGCGCGGCCTTGCGCAGCTCATGCTCGCTGAGGCGGGCGAGCACGGGCTGGAGCTGCTCGTTCGCCTCGTCCTTCAGCCGCATGTAGGCACGCGCGGTATCGCGTGCGGCGGCGAGCGCCTTGCTCTCGTCCTTGCTCTGCATCGCGGAGATGGCGGCGGAGGCCTCGTCGAGATTTTGCAGGCCAAGACGCGACGCGTGGAGCTGCCAGTCCTGCCAGCGGCGAAGATGGGCGCGAATGCGATCATGCAGATTGATGGAGGCCGCGTTGAGCCGTTCGATCTCGCTGTCGAGCTCGCGGCGGCGACGGTCGATCTCTTCGAGCTTGAAGGCCTTGTCACCGAGCGCGGCGCGGGCGGATTCCTCGGCGTGTTCGAGGCGTTCGCGCTCGCGGATGGCCTGCTCGTGCGCTTGCAGGTTCTCGGCGTGCTCGGCGCGTTTGTCTTCGAGTTCGGCGCGGCGGCGATTGAGGCCTTCGAGCGCTTCCTCGTGCTTCAAAGCATCGCTGAGGTGCGAGTAGAGCGCGGACTCGCGTTTCGACGTGAGCCAGTCCTGATGATGCGCGGAGATGCGTTTCAGGCGCTCGAGCTGGTCGTACATCTTTTCCAGTCGCTCCTGCGCCCGACGATGCGCATCGACGCTGGCCTTCACCGCTTTCACATCCGGCATGCCGGGCTCGAGCAGGAACTCGCGCACGAATTTTTCGAAGTTGCTCTCCGGCTCGAAGGCCATCGCGCGGGGCAGCGTTTTCGCCATCTGCTCGGCGTCGAAGCCGAGGTGGCTGCGCAGCGCCATCTCATCGCGGTAAGTTTGCTGGCGATCCCACACATCGCCGTCGAGCTCGCGCTTCACGCGGGTGCGGAATTCGTCCTCGGGCAGGAATTGCATCGCCTGCGGTCCGGCGTCGCTGTTGAGAAAATCCTGCCACGCGAGACGGCGCCCGGTGCGGAACCAGATCGTCGAAGGCTTAGCCGTGGGGCTTTCATACTCGATGCGTGCGCCCCAGGTCTCGCGACGCGGCTCGATTTCACCGGATTGCAGCGGCCAGGTGAACTCTAAGCCAGCCAGCGTGACGCTGCTGGGCCGCAGATAACGCTCCGCACCATCGCGGCCGGTCGTGTTCGTGTCGCACAGGCAGTAGCCGCGCAGCGAACGACCGCTGCCCGCACCGGCGGCGGCTTTGTTAAACTTGCTCTGCTGCTCGCCGAGCATGACGAACTGGATGAGATCGAGCAGGGCGCTCTTGCCGCTGCCATTCGCGCCGGTGATGAGCGAGAGGCCGGAGACGTCGATGAACTGGCGGTAGCCATACCAGTTCACCGCGAGGATGCGGCTCAAGGTGATGCGCGGGGCGCTCATGCGGCCACCTCCCCGTCTTCCGTGCTGTCTTTGACCGGCTGATACTGCTCCACGCGCTGCTGCCACGCGGCGATGTCATCAAACGGGATCACGCGGGCCAGCGAGGGCAAAATCTCGATCTGCATCTCGCCCGCCTGCGTCATGCCTTCCGGCTTCAGCGTGCGGATGAGGCGATGACGACGGATGCGGGCCAGGCAGGCCTCGATCTGCGATTTTTCCGGCGTGCTGATCTTGTCGAAGTACACCTTCAGCGCGGCCCAGAGCTGGTCCACGGTCACGATGACCGCCTCCTGGCTGCCGGTGCTGATTTCATCATCGTAAAGCCGCCACAGCGCCAGCAGCACGAGCGTCTCGTCCTTGTCAAAACGGCCCAGCAGCAGGCACGACTCCGTGCGCGGCCTCGCCTGCAGCAGCGAGCGCTCCTCATCGACGATCAACTCCAGCGCCAGCGGCGCGAGGTAATCCTCCACATGCGAGCGGTAATGATCGCGGGCCAGCAGATACAGCTCTCGCCCGCCGCCCTCATCGCCCAGCAACACGCCACGCCCCAGCAACTCCGCCAGCACCTCCCGCAGCGCTGCCCGATCCGAATCCGGCACGTCGCTCCAAAAAGAGCGCGGCCAAAGCGGATCGGAGGTGGTGGAGGTCATGGGGGCGGCAGAGGTAGAACAGGGAGGGGGCGTGGCAAGATGAAAGGCGCACCGATGCTACTGCCTCCGACCTTAGCCTCCCGGCTCACTCGATCGGTGGAATCTCGGCCCGGATCTTTTCCAATCGCTCACGCGTGCCATGCAGATCGCACCAGTGTTCGATATAAGGCCAGTCGAGTTCATCGCCCTGCACCACGATCATGCTGTCAGCATCTACGAGGTCCTGCGGGCGCGCCCAGCGGAGTTTTTGAATGACCATGTCCTCGGCCGTTGGTGTCCAGGCATCGCGCGTACAGAAAACCTGCCGACGTAGCCGTTTCCGGCTCCACATGGAGAGGTGATGAGGATCACTGCTGAGAATAAAAAGCTCCACGTCGAACGCCGTCTTGCGATGCTCAAGGATGTAGCGCTTCGTTCCCGTCAGCGTTTCCACATAAACCTGCGGATCCAGTTCAAACTGCGCATCCACCTCCTTGAGAAAGGCCGTGAACTGCGGCTCTTGAACCTGAATGACGAGATCAAAGTCCTTGGTGGCACGAGGTATCATGTAGTTCATGCAAGCCACCGATCCTCCGACCATGCAGGAGACACCAGCGCGGTCCGCTGCTTCGAGAATGAAGGCAACCAGCTCGCTTTGTTTCATACTTATTTCCCCGCAGGAACAAAGATCCCCCGGTCTTCCCGAGTCCGGAGGCGTTTCAGCCGCTTGCGCAGGATACCGGTCGCCGTCTGGGCGTCAGCATCGGGATAAGAATCCTTCACCGATGACTCCATCACCTCGAAAGCGAAGTCGGTCATTTCCATCGCTTCGGCGAAGCGCTCCTCCGGCGTTTGTCGCCGCGCTTTGATGACGCGGTCACGCCGAATGACATCCATCAGCGGATGGAGTTCTGTGGGGCTTTGGCTGAACTGCATGGCTTGATCGTAGTCTGTAGGACCCATTTGCCAAGCGTTGAACAGCATCACCCCTCCCGCGTGATCGCAAACCTCTCCACGCGGTGCCCGGCGATCTCGTCGTGTTCCAAAATGTGCGGTTCGAGGCCGTTGCGGCGGCGGAGGCCGTCCACGCTCCAGCGAACGCGTTTGCCGGCGAGAGCGGGCGCGTGCTCGTAGGCGACGGCGGCGAGCAGATCGAGCAGGTCGTCGGTGGTTTCGAGGGTGATGTCCTCGGTGCTCGTCGTGCGGCCTTTGACGGGCAAAAGCTTCGCCACGAGTCGTGCGGCACGTTGCGGCGTGAGGGCGAGTCGCTGGCGCTCTTTCCAGGCAGCGAGCACGTCGTCCTCGCTTTGCTTCGAGGCACCAGTTTCGCCAAAACGCAGATCGACGGGCGATTTCGTGCGGCGTGGCTTGTAGAGCGACTCGGTGCCGAAGAAGAACCGCGTCTCCACGCAGCGCGGCGCGAAGTCGGCGCCCTGACCGGCGAATTCGGAGAAGCGACCGCCCGCATGCGCGGCATTGATGGCATCGCAGTAGGCTTTGATGATCTCGGGCCGGCGACCTCGCAGCTCCGTCTGGTAACGGTAACGCTGCTGGCTGAGGCGGTTGAAGGCGGCCATGCGCAGGTCGATGGCCTCCGCGCGACGTTTCAGGCCGCCGAGATCACGCTCCAGCCGCGTGAGCATCGCCACGGCGTGGTCGTAGGCATCGGCGTCGTCATAGCCGTAGTGCTCGCGCAGGCCGCTGGCGAGGCGCTCCCGCATCAGCGGATCATCGTGACACTCGGAGACGGCGCTGCGGGCATTTTCGATGCGGGTGAGCAGCCCACCGCGACGCAGCGCATCGTAGCACACCATGTGCTGCCCTTGGCCGAACTCCTCATAGAGCAGGTTCAGCGTATCCGCGGCCGTGGCGGTCTGCCTTTGGCGCTGCTCAAAGCCGGTGACGATTTTTTCCACCGCATGAAGTTGCTCAATCGCCCGCTCCAGACGCTGCGTGAGGTCCGTGATGGTCGAGCGGAGCTGATCGGGCGGCTGAATCTGCGGATCGAGCACACCGCGCTCCTCCAGCGTCTGGCAAAGGCCGCGCAGCGTGTCCGCGAAGGTCTTCAGTTCCGCCACGCGATCCTCCGCCAGGTCCCGCAGCATGCGCAGCAGCGGCCGCAACCCCGGCGTGATCACCGCCCAGCGCTCATGCAACCCGAGCGTCTGATCCTCCAACCAGCCCGCCGCGATGAGCCGATTAAAAAACTGCCCCGCACGCTGCCGCGCATCCCGCAACGCCGCGCCCTCATCCTCCTCCAGCAGCGACAGCGGATGCCGCGCGATGACTTCCTTGATGATCTCAATCGTCTCCCGCTGCGAAAGCCTTCCCGCCTCGCCCGCCTCATCAATCAACCGGTCCGCACAATCCACATACACCGGTGCCGAAGGCCGCGCCAACGGCCGGAAAAAATCCGCCGAGACGCTGCGGTTGAGTCGGGTGCTGAGAGTTTCGGAAGGCATCAGAGCCCCGCATGATGCGGAGGCGCGGCACGGTAGCAAGGTTCGGCATCAGGGCTCCTCGCCTGCCAGTTTCAGGACGTTGTCCAACTGTTGATCGCTGAGCAAAAAGCCTGCTTCCAACCGCAGACGCGACAAAAGAGCCTTCACGTCGGAAATGAGCAAAGCCTGCTTGGCGCGGACCAAAACGCCCAGAATGCCGGAAAAGCGGATGCCCAACTGCGAAGCGACCTTACGTCCTCTGCGTTCGTCAATCAGCAACAAATCGGCTTTCAATGCCAAGGTGAGTGCGATGGCATCGCTTTCTCCCGGATCAAGCCGGGCTCCAGGGAGCCACGTCTGAAGCGACTGCGGCCGTGGGTGAATCTCGACGAATCCAGGAAACTTGAGTCCGGCGAAGCGTCCATAGGCACCGACAGCCCTCTCAAACTCGTCCTTCACCGATTGCGGAGCCACGACTTGACCAAACAACTGCCAAAGCAAGTCCACCTCCTTGATGCAGCAGAGGTTCAGCAGCACGGATGTGTCCGCCACGACGATCATGCGACCTTCAAAGCGGCCAGATGCCCCATGTCCTCATTCAACATCTCCTCGGTGTAGCTGGAGATGTGGCGTTCGGCGAGAGCTTGCTGAAAGCGGAAGAAATCGAGACCGGCCACTGCGGATGCCGAAAGCTTGCTCAAAGCCCCGCGTGCGAACATCGAGCACGCAAGATCGACCCGAGCCTCTTCGGGGCTGAGGTCGGTGCAGACCGCTACATCAGGCAAAGTGATCGTCAGTGTCATGCTGACACGTTGGCCTGAAACAGCAGCCAAAGCAACTTCCCCGTCCATCCCCGCCTCATGGCATGGACGATCCCGCCGTCGTGCGCGCCAGCGCAAGGATTGCGGGGTTTCGCCCGTTTTTTGCGCCCCAAACCCGTCCTTATGCCTATGAAGCTGCGTCTGCTTATTCCTGCCCTCGTTTTGTCTTCGTCTGCCTTCGCGCAGATGCCGAAGAAGGAGGAGGGCATTGATCCCTCGAAGCCGGTGTCGTTTTACAAACACATCCGCCCGATCTTCCAGGCGCAGTGCAATGGCTGCCATCAGCCGGCGAAGAAGAAGGGCGATTACATCATGACGGAGTTCGCGGCGCTGCTGAAGGGCGGCGAGGAGGCGGTGGCGGTGGTGCCGGGCAAGGCGGCGGAGTCGAATTTGCTGAAGCTCATCAAACCGGATGCGCATGGCAAGGCGGAGATGCCGCAGAAGGCGGATGCGCTGCACACGACGCAGGTGGCGCTGATCGAGCGCTGGATCACTGAGGGCGCGAAGGACGACACGCCCGCGACGGCGAAGGCGCAATACGACATGGCGCATCCGCCGGTGTATGTCACCGCGCCGGCGGTCACATCGGTCGAGTATTCGCCGGATGGCGCGATGATCGCGGTGGCGGGTTATCATGAGGTCTTGATTCACAAGGCGGACGGCAGCGGCATCGTGGCGCGGCTCGTGGGCCTCGCGGAGCGCATCCAGAAGCTCGCGTGGTCGCCGGATGGCAAAAAAATCGCGGTCACTGGCGGCAGCCCGGCACGCATGGGTGAGATTCAGATCTGGGACGTGTCGGCGACGAAGCTCGAGCTGTCCAAATCGCTCACGTTTGACACGATTTACGGCGCGAGCTGGTCGCCGGATGGGAAGCAGCTCGCGTTTGGCTGCGCCGACAATGCGGTGCGAGCCATCGACGTGGCGACGGGCAAGGAAACGCTCTTCATGGGCGGCCACAGCGATTGGGTGCTCGACACGGTGTGGGGCGTGGATGGGAAGCACGTCGTGTCCTGCGGTCGCGACATGAGCGTGAAGCTCACGGAGGTCGCCACGATGCGCTTCGTCGATAACGTCACGTCCATCACGCCCGGGGCGCTCAAAGGCGGCGTGCAGGTGCTCGCACGTCATCCGCAGCGCAACGAAGTGCTCATCGGCGGCACCGACGGCGTGCCCGCGATCTACCGCATGGAGCGCATCACGAAACGCGTCATCGGCGACAACGCGAACCTCATCCGCAAATTCCCCGCGATGCAGGGTCGCATCTTCGGTGTCGATTTCGCGCCCGATGGCAAACGCATCGCCGCCGGTGCGTCGTTTGAAGGCAGCGGCACGATCAACATCTACAGCAGCGAGTATTCGAGCGACATGCCGCCCGAGGTGAAAAAGATCGTCGAAACCGTGAACGGCAAAGGCAAGGAGCTCGACGACTGGATCGTCAAAGACGTGAAGCAGCTCAGCAGCACGCCGCTGCCGAGCGGTGTGTTCAGCGTGACCTTCTCGCCCGATGGCAAAACGGTCGCCGCAGCGGGCCAGGATGGCCAGATCCGCCTCATTGATGCCGCCACGGGCAAGATCGCGAAGGAATTCACCTCCGTGCCGCTCGTGAAGGAAAAAGTGCTCGCCGCCAGCGACGTGATCGCGGACGACACGGTGCGTGTGGACGTGAAAAAGGACGACAAGGTCGAGACGCTGCACACCGGCCCCACCGTGGCCTCCATCGAGGTCGAGCCCGCGAACATCAAGATCGGCAAGCCGACCGAATACGCGCAAATTTTGATCACCGCGAAGATGAGCGACGGCACGCGTGCCGATGTCACCCGCATGGCGAAGATCACCGCCGCGAAAGGCGACGTGGTGAAGATCGACTCACGCGGCATGATTCGTCCCGACAAAGACGGCGCCACGGCGATCAACATCAGCTTCATGGGCCGCACCGCCAGCATGCCCGCGAATGTCAGCGGCCTGAATGTGGCGCTGAAGCCGGATTACGTCCGCGACATCATGCCCATCACGTCAAAGCTCGGTTGCAATCAAGGCACCTGCCACGGCGCGAAGGAAGGCAAAGCGGGCTTCAAGCTCTCGCTGCGTGGTTACGATCCCATTTACGACGTGCTCGCTTATGCCGACGAACTCGCCAGCCGTCGCGCGAATGTCGCCTCGCCGGAGCATTCGCTCATGCTGCTGAAAGCGAGCGGTGCCGTGCCGCATGAAGGCGGCCAGCTCACCGTGCCGGGCGAGCTTTATTACGAATCGCTCAAAGCGTGGATCAGCCAGGGCGCGAAGGTGAACCTCGCCACGCCGCGAGTGACCAGCATCGAGCTTTCGCCGAAAAATCCCGTCATCGAGCGCATCGGTGGCCGTCAGCAACTCCGCGTGATCGCCCGCTATGCCGATGGCTATGTCAAAGATGTCACCGCCGAGGCCTTCCTCGAAAGCGGCAACGGCGATGTCATTGAAGCCGACAAAAAAGGCCTCATGACGAGCCTGCGTCGCGGCGAGGCGCCGATCCTCGCCCGCTTTGAAGGCGCTTACGCCGCCACCACCATCACCGTGATGGGAGATCGCACTGGCTTCGCGTGGAAGCAGCCGGAGACTTGGAACAAGATCGACGAACTCGTCGCCGCGAAATGGCAGCGCATGAAGATCGAGCCGAGCGGCCTGTGCAGCGACGAGGACTTCCTCCGCCGCATCCACCTCGACCTCACCGGCCTGCCGCCAAAGCCCGAGGAAGTCACCGCCTTCATCACCGACAAACGCGACACGCGCACAAAGCGCGGTGAGGTCGTCGATAAGCTCATCGGCAATCCGGACTTCGTCGAACACTGGGCCAACAAATGGGCCGACATGCTCCAGGTGAACTCCAAATTCCTCGGCACCGAAGGCGCGGCCGGTTTGCGCTCGTGGATCAAGCAACAGGTCGCCGACAACACGCCGTATGACCGCTTTGCGTATCGCATCGTCACCGCCACCGGCTCAAACAAGGACAATCCCGCCGCCGCTTACTTCAAAACGGTGCGCACGCCGGAGGAACTCGTCGAAAACACCACGCACCTCTTCCTCGCGACGCGATTCAACTGCAACAAGTGCCACGACCATCCCTTCGAGAAGTGGACGATGGATCAGTATTACGAAACCGCGTCCTACTTTGCCCAGATCGACCTCAAAGGCGATCCGCAGGCCAAAGGCGCGACCATCGGCGGCACCGCCGTCGAAGGCGCGAAGCCGCTGTATGAAATCGTCGCCGACAAAAAAGACGGCGATGTGCTCCACCTGCGCACGAACAAGCCCGTCGCGCCGAAAGTGCCTTACGACACCGAACTCGTCAGCAAGGCCGCCACGACCCGCCGCGACCAGTTTGCCACCTGGATGACCAGCCCGGAGAACGATTACTTCGCCATGAGCTACGCGAACCGCATCTGGGGCTATCTCACCGGCACCGGCGTCATCGAGCCGCTCGATGACATCCGCGCCGGCAATCCGCCGAGCAATCCCGAGCTGCTGCAATACCTCACGAACGAATTCATCCAGAGCGGCTTCAACGTGCGCCACCTGATGAAACTCGTCGCCACCAGCCGCACCTACAATCTCAGCCTCAGCACCAACAAATGGAACGAGGACGACAAAACGAACTACAGCCACGCCAAAGCGCGTCGCTTGCCCGCCGAGGTGCTCTTTGACAGCGTCTTCGCCGTCACCGGCAGCATGCCAAACATCCCCGGCGTGCCCAAAGGCACTCGCGCCGCCGCTTTGGCCGATGCGCAGATCAAACTGCAGGATGGCTTCCTCACCAACTTCGGCCGGCCTGCTCGTGAAAGCGTCTGCGAGTGCGAACGCAGCAACGACGTCAATCTCGGCCCCGTCATGGCCTTGATGAGCGGCCCGACCGTCGGCGATGCCATCAGCGATCCCGCCAACGCCATCGCCAAGCTCACAAACGAGATCAAAGACGACAAACAGCTCATCGACGCCGTCTTCATGCGCATCCTGAACCGTCACGCGACCGAGAAGGAAATCAGCGCCGCGCTCGAAAGCATGGCCGGACTCGATGCCGAGCACAAAACGCTCGCCGCCGCCGCTCAGGCCAAGGAAGTCGAGCAAAAGCCCCTCATCGCCAAAGCCGAGCAGGATCGCATTTTGGCCATCAAGGCCGCTCAAACCGAACTCACGGCCTACAAAGCCAAAATGGCCCCCGAAATCGCCAAAAAGGAAGCCGCACGCCAGGCCGCCATCAAAGCCGCCGAAGCCAAAGTGAAGGCCGCCTTTGACACCGCGCCCGCCAACCAGCCGAAATGGGAAAACTACCTCGATCTCACCACTGAGTGGCACGTGCTCGATCTCAAGGTCAGCCGCGCGGGCGGCGTCGAGAAGCTCGACAAGCTCCCCGATGGCAGCTTCCTCGCCACTGCCATGCCTGCAGGCAAAGAAACCACTGGCAACTACCTCCTCCTCGGCAAATCGGACCTCCAAGGCATCACCGGCATCAAACTCGAAATGCTCCCCGATGACCGCCTGCCCAACAACGGCCCCGGCACCGCTCCTGATGGTAATTTTGTCCTCGGCGAGTTCGTCGTCACCACCGACGCCGCTGATGCGAAACGCAAACGCGGCTCCGGCGTCGCCCAAACGCTCAAGAACCCGAAAGCCGACTTCGAGCAGGCCAACTTCCCCGTCACCGAAGCCCTCAAAAAAGGCAATCGCGACCGCGGCTGGGCTGTGAGCCCGGAAGGCGGCTTCCGTCATGAAGCCATCTTCAGCTTCGAGAAGCCCGTCAGCAATGAAGGCGGCACCAGTTTCAGCATCCAGATGACCAGCAACTTCCAAAACGGCAAATACAACCCCGGCCGCTTCCGCCTCTGGGTCACCACCAGCCCCATGATCCGCTTCGGCGTCCCCAAAACCTTCGCCGACGCCGTGAAAGCGATGAAACGCACCCCCGAACAAACCGCCGACCTCACCGCCCACTTCCTCAATCAATTCCGCCCCTACCAAACCGAGCGCAAAACCCTCGCCAACGCCAAACGCCCCCTCCCCATCGATCCCCAACTCATCGCCCTCGAAACCAAGCACACCGAGTCGCAAAAGCCCATCGCCCTCGACCCCAAACTCATCCAACTCCGCCGCGACAGCGACCTCAGCGCCAAACAGCTCACCAACAAGCGACTGACGGCGGCGCAGGACTTGGCGTGGGCGCTGATCAACTCACCGGCGTTCTTGTTTAATCATTGATCGGTGCCAGCGAGTTTTGTATTTCTCGGAGTGATGAATCACTCCGAGAATACTTGCCCAAATACACCGAGTTCAGCGGATGAGTCTTTGATTCGAGGCATCGAATCGCCTCTACATTCAAGTCCATGGGCTTGGGGTCCCTTGCTCCTCCTTGGCTTTTCATTCATCCGCCCAGGGACGGAAGTCGCAACTCCGCTGTTCGTGTTCTGGGTGTACTTGTTTGTGCTGTTGGCCGACCGTGCCGTGGCGAAAAAGAGAGCCAAGGCGGTCATCGAGTGGATCAAACTTCAAAAGGCTCAGGAGAAGCAGAAGAGCTAAACAAGTCGCGCCAGCGTCGTGAAGTGCGGTACCAAGCGCTAAAGCCGTCTCAGGTCGCGAAACTGGCACGGCATTCGAGCCATTGACTGGGGTGGCCGCCGCATTAGCGTCACTTTCCTTTCGTGAAACCGGATGAACCGATGAAGAAAAGCTCCGACACCGTCGTCCTCATCCACGGACTCGGTCGCACGCCGCGCAGCATGTGGATGGTGGGATTGTGGCTGAAGTTTTGCGGTTACCGGGTGACGAGCATCGGCTACCCTTCCCACCGCGTCTCGATAGCCGATGCGGTGGAGAAGCACATCGCGCCGAAGCTGGCGCTGCTGGACATCGAGCCGGGGTCGCGAGTGCATTTCGTCACGCATTCGCTCGGCGGCATCGTTTTTCGGGCTTGGGCGGCGCGGCGGGACCCTGCGTTTCCGCTCGGACGCGCCGTGCTGCTGGCTCCGCCGAACCGCGGCAGCGAGATCATCGATGAATTGACCCAGTGGCGCTGGGTGCGCTGGCTGCTAGGACCGGTTTCCGCCGAACTCGGCACCGATGCGGACAGCACGCCGAACAGCCTCGGCCCGCTGCCACCGGAAACCGGCATCATCATGGGCAGCAAGGACACGCTGCCGTTCTTCCGGCATCTGCTCGGCCCGGAATCGGACGGAGTCGTGACGCTGGCCAGTTCTCGTGCCGATGGCGAAACCGACTTCATTCTGCTCCCGGCCAATCACGCCACCATCATCCTGCAGCCCGCCGTTTTCCGCGCGGTGAACCGTTTTTTGAAGACAGGCAGTTTCGCTCAAACGTGAGTCATTTCACGGCGCGGCCAGCTTCGTGACGACGTGACTCATGTAGGGGAAGAGTTGTTTCTTCCGGCTCACGACGCCGGGCATGTCATAGACGTTTTCCTTCGCCAGCGGGTAGTCGATTGCGTTGATGACACGGTTGTCACCCGCGACGAGCAGCACGCTGTGATGGCGCGTGATGTCGGTGACCATGAGGCAGGCAAAATGCAGGCTGTGCTTCGTGCGAAGGGCATGCAACGCGGCCTGAAGATCGTTTTCGCGTTTCCAGAACTCCTCGAGACCAAGTTCCTCGATCTGGCTGATGCTGATGTGCCAGCCGTTTTCCTCAAAGACCTTGCGATCGCTTTCGATCGCGCGGTCGGGGGTCTGCTCGCGCAACATCGAGCCGGCAGCGAAGAAATCCTTCACAAACTGCGAGCTGTCGATGCCACCGATACGAGCGAGCCAAGCGAGGATATCTTTGTCGGTATCCGTCGTGGTTGGGCTGGTGAGGTGCAGTGTGTCGGAAATGATCCCGGCACAGAGGCAGATGGCCGTGCCTTTGTCAGGCTCGGCCTTTTGCATGCGGTACATGATGCCAACGATGGTCGAGGTGCTGCCCACGGGCTCGTTGAGGAAGCGAATCGGCTCCTTCGTGCGCAAATTGCCGCTGAGACGATGGTGGTCGATGACCTCGAGGATCTCCGCCTCGTCGGCGCCGGTGACGGCCTGCGCGAACTCATTGTGATCGACGAGCACGAGTTTCATGCGCGGCATGTCGATGAGGTCGGACTTGGAGAAAACACCCAGCAGTTTGTGCGTCTCTTCATCGACAACCGGGAAAAGGGCCTGGTGCGCGTGCTGCACGGCAGGGACAATCTCCAACAGCGGTGTGCGCGAAGTGAAGGAGAGGAAGTCATGCGTCAATGCCTCGCCGATCGGGCGTGAGAACCGCAGGAGCTGCGAGGTGCTCGCCGTGTCATAGGGCGAGTAAATGATGGCCACACCTTTTTCCGCCGCTCGGGAAAGGATGCCGGTGGAGGCTTTGAACTTGCCGGTGATGATCAGGCAACGCACGCCCAGCTCGACCGCGAGTTCGTGAATCTCGGGACGGTCGCCGGTGATGACGACGACATGCTCCGCGGCGAAGTGCTGCGCGCGCTTTTGGGTCGTTTCGAGGCTCGACGCCGCGACGACAAGCACAAGGTCCTGCAGCACCTCCAAATCCGGCGCGGTGCCGCCGACGATGCCGTCGAGCGCGTTGACGATGTTCAGCAAGCTTGTGCGCACCTCGCGGTTCGCGGCGACGGTCTTCTCGTTCGTTTGCGCAGGCAGGAACAACTGGGCGAGCTCCTGAATCGATGGCATGCCGAGCAGCCGGCCCGCTTCATCCACGACCGGGATGGCGCGGAAGTTGTGGTCCATCATCATGCGATAGACGGAGAGGAAAGTTTGGTGCGGCGACGCGGTGAAAACATCGCGCCGACAGATCGTGGCGGCGGTGGGCCGCACATCGAGCAGAAGCTTTGGTGCGGCCACGCCAGCCGTTTGCAGCACCCAGTTGGTGCGCACGCTGAGTTCGCCGCAGCACGCGGCCTCAGCCTTCATCTTCCGCACATCACGCAGGAAGGCCGCGTAACCGATGGCGGAGCAGATGGCATCCGTGTCGGGATTGCGGTGGCCGATGACGTGAATCGTGTCCGGCGAGCTGGTCTGCCGTGAGGACGACGAAATGCGGATGGTGTTCTCGGTAGCGCGCATTCGTCGGTTGTCGGTGAGTTTGTCCGCGAAACGGATCGATCACGCGAAGCCCAGCGCGGTGATGCGCGCATGCACGGCGTCTTTGTTCTCCAGCAGCTCGGCGATCGGGTCCCACTTGCCGCTCGTCAGCGCCTCATGAGCGGTGGCGGGTAGAGTGACGGCGATCTCCTGATCCTCGAAGAACACCTTGCCAGCGGCGACATCGATCGTGACCTCAAGCTGCGGATTGCGCTCGATCTCCTTCGCGAGCACCTGGATGTCAGCGCCGCTCGCGCACACGCAGGGGATGCCGAGCGTTGTGCAGTTGCCGAAGAAGATCTCCGCGAAGCTCTCCGCGATCACGGCGCGAATGCCAAAGCGATACAACGCCTGCGGCGCGTGCTCACGCGAGCTGCCGCAGCCAAAGTTCGAGCCGGAGAGGAGGATGTTCGCTCCTTTGAAGCGAGGATCGTCGAGGGGATGGCCGGTGGGCTTGCCGTCTTTGTCGAAACGAACGTCGTAAAAGGCGTATTCGCCGAGTCCGTCAAAGGTCACGCACTTCATGAAACGTGCGGGGATGATGCGGTCGGTGTCGATGTCCGAGCCGGGCACGTAAACGCCGCGGCCGGCCACTTGGGTGATTTTTGCGAGGGCCATGAGGGCGGCGATACTAGCGGGTTTCGTCCAGAGGGCAAATGCGCAATCTCAGCGGCTTTGCGCCTCGTTCCGGGCCTTTCTGGCACGCTCGGCGAGGTAATGCGTGTCGCTCAGAAGCTGGCGGTAACTCTCCAACCAGTTGAGCGTGCCCGCACGGTTCATCGCCTTGGCCTGGCCAGCCCAAAGGTAGGCAAACTCGGCCTCTTCGAACTTCCGCAACCGGTGGTAATGCATGCCCAGGGCCAGACGCGGTTCTTCGTAGAGCGGCGCGAGCTCCAATGCCCGCTGGATGGCCTGCAAGGCCGCGTCGTTTTTGCCGGCGGCGTCGAGCGCGTCCGCCAGCGCGACCTGATAAAGGTGATTGTGCGGATTCAGCGTCGTGGCGCGCGTCAGTTCCACGACCGAGGCGTCGATGATGCGTCGGCGCTCCTCCTCGGGTTTGTCAGGCTTGTAGGAATCCATGAGCACAAGGCCGTTCTGGTGAGCCAGGATGGCGTTGCGCGGGTCCTTTTCGGTCGCATGGGCGAGATTGCGCAGAGCGAGCGCGGTTTCGCCGCGCTTGTTCTGCACCTGTGCGATGGCCGCGTGCGCGTCGGCCACGCCAAAGATGGCCGCGCCGTAAAGCAGCGCGGCGCAGGCGGCCAGCATGACGATTTTCATCACGAAACGCAGCCCCCAGATGCGGCGCGACTTGAAAACCTCGCTCTCGATACCCGGATTCGCCAGCAGGCCGAGAATGATCGCGCCAAGAATCGCCGTGACCGCCACGTGGCCGTGAAACTCAAACGCCGCATGCACCAGCGTGGCCACGAGCGCCGCGATGCCGCCGAGCGTGAGCGCGAGCGCATTGCTGCAGAGTTTGCAGGTGGTGAGGAATTTTTCCGCCGCGAACCAGCGCAGGAAGCGGAGACCATTCAGAAGGTGTGAGATCACGACGAGCGCCACCAGCGCCAGTCCGGCCCAGCCGTAGTCAGCCAGGGTTTGCAGGTATTCGTTATGTGCGAACAGGGCGTCACCCATGTAGATGGGCGTCTCAGGATCACGCAGCCGGATCCCGCCCTCGTAAAACATGCGCGCACCCGCGCCGATCCACGGCGCCTCTGCATGCTGCGCCAGAGCCGCGTGCCAGATGTGCGTACGAATATCCCCGCTCATCGGGCTGGCCAGCTCCCGCTTGATCAGCGAGTCCTCGCTCACCTTGTAAAGCGCACCTCCAGCCGTTCCGCACACCAGCAGCAGCGCGAGCACGAGCCACTTGAACAACGGTCGCTGGGTGCGCCACACGACCCAGAGCGTCAGCAGTACAAACAGCACGCCGCCCACCGCCAGACCCAGCATCGCCGCGCGGCTGATCGTCAGCGCCACGCCCGCAAGCATCGCGAGGATGAAGAAGCCGAGCAGCAGGCGTGACGCGATGTGAATGCGTGCGAACAGCATCAGCCCTGCTGAGAGAAACACCGCAAACGATAGAAAGGCCGCGAGGTGGTTCGGATTGTTGAAGAAGCCGCCGATACGACCAGGCAGGAACGAACGTGAGAATCCCGGCACGAGATGGAAGTCCCACCGGCCGTTGAAATTCAGCCAGCCGGCCGTGAGGTTCCCGGCCACAAGCACCAGCAGCACACACACGATGCCCAATCGCCACTTTGGCTGGCTCACCGCTGTCACCGTCATCAAATAGGCGACGAAACCCGCCAGCAGAATCGCCCCGTCCTCACGCGCATACGCCTCCACCGGCGAAACCCACGCCCGCCAGCCGACATAGCCCGCGAGGCCCAGCATCGTCAGCAGGCACCAGTCGCTCGGCTGAAACCTCACGCGCAGTTTCCAGCGCAGCACGGCGATCAATCCCGCCAGCCCAATAAGCGCACACCCTGGCCAAAAAAACAACAGCCGTGTCTCCGTGCCGAGCAAGCCCGTCACGAAGAGGCCAAGGAGAAAAAGGATCAGCGAGAGTTTCTGCATCAGCCGGAAAGCTCACCGCACTCGCGAGAAAGCGCAAGCGCGGACAAGGTTGCCCGGTTGCTGTGCAGCCGGTGTATTCGTCTTCAGCAGGGCCAGGGCAACTCTCACAGCGGCAGAAGCTGGTCCTCGCCGATGACCTTCACTTCCATCTCCAGCGTCACGCCGCGCTCTTCGAGGGCCGTTTCCTTGATTTGAGCCACGAGATCGAGCACTTCGCGTGCGGTCGCGCCACCTTGATTGACGATGAAATTGGCGTGGATGTCAGAAACGATGACTTTGCCGACGCTGCGGCCTTTGAGTTGCAAATCGTCGATCAATTTGCCCGCTCCGCAGAGTTCCGGGTTTTTGAAGGTGCAGCCGGCGCTGGCTCCGACGGGCTGGCTGGTGCGCCGTTTGTGATGCGAGGCGGCTAGTTTGGCATCGATCTCGTTTTGCAGCGCAGGATCGCCCTTCAGAACGGCCGACACGACGTACCGCTCTTCAAACTCCGGCACGCTGCGGTAATGATGCGTGATTTCCGCGAGTGATTTTTCTTTCAGGCTGCCATCTGTGTCGATGAAGCGCACGCGGACGATCTGATCGAAGGTCTCCGTGCCCATCGCACCCGCGTTCATGCGGATTGCACCGCCGAGGTTGCCAGGAATACCTTCCATCCACTCAAAACCGCCGAGTCCGGCATTGCGGGCCGCGCTGGCGATCTTTTTGAGCCGTGCGCCGGCTCCGGCGGTGATTTCGTGGCCGTTGACGACCACGTTTTCGAAATCGCCCTTCATGTGGATCACCGCACCGCGGATGCCGCCGTCTTTGACCAGCAAATTCGAGCCACGACCAATCACGCGGATCGGAATCGACGCGGAGCGCAGGTAGCGCACGATTTCAGCCAGTGCGGCCTCGTTGCGCGGTTCGATCCAATACTGCGCCGGACCGCCGATGAGCCAGGTGGTGTGGCGGTTCATCGGCTCGTAGAGTTTGGCGACTCCGCCGCCGTGCGATTCGAGGATGGCGCAGAGTTTTTCGAGCACCGGCAGGTCTTTCGCGATGCAGCGACCGACTTCGTGCACGTTCCCCGCGCCAAGCGTGATGAGCAAATCGCCCGGTCGCAGCGCATTGCCGACTTTGTCGCGTGCGATGGGCATGGTGGGCGTGCTGCCGGTCTTGGTGTGCGTGTTTTGCAGCTTCACTTCTTCGAGAATCGTTTCACCGCTCACACCCGGCAACGGCTTCTCGCTCGCGGGATACACGTCGGTGACGAAAAGCTCGTCCACATCGCCAAAACTGGCTCCAAACTCCTTTTTGAGCAGTTGCGTGCGGCTGAAGCGATGCGGCTGGAAGAGGCAGACGATGCGTTTTGCGCTCAAACCCTTCGCCGTGGCCAAAGTGGCCGCGATTTCGCTCGGATGGTGCCCGTAGTCATCCACGACAGTGAATCGCTCGCCGCTATGGCGAATCTCAAAACGGCGTTTGGCGCCGCGGAAGCTCTTCAAAGCATGCTGGATGGCCTCAAACGTCACTCCGCACTTTGTGGCGAGCGCGATGGCGGCGAGCGCGTTGCTGACGTTGTGTTTGCCGGGAATGCCGAGCGTCGCGGTGCCGAGCAGTTGCTCGTTTTGATACACCTCGAACTCCGAGTGATCCGGCCGCATCGACAAAATATTCGCGGAGAAGTCATGCTCGCGGCTCCAGCCGTAGCTGACGCCTTTTGGGCCTGCGCACACTTCCGTGGCGACGGGATCTTCCGCGCAGTAAACCCAATGTCCGGGCGTCTGGCTCAAAAGCTGGCGGAAGACGGCTTTGATGGCCTCGATACCATCGTAGAAGTCGAGATGCTCGGGCTCGATGTTGAGCACGATGGCGTGCTGCGGATGAAAATTGACCAGGGTGCCATCGCTTTCATCGCCTTCGGCCACGAAAAGCTCGCCTTCGGCATCCCAGTGCGCATTGGAGCCAAGAATCGGGATTTCGGCGCCGACGTAGTGGCTCGGCTTGAGGCCGCCTTGACGCAACACATGCGCCGTGAGCGCGGAGGTCGTCGTTTTCCCATGGGTACCGCAGACAACGACGCCTTTCTTGTTCGCCATCACGGCGGCGAGCGCTTCCGCACGACGCACGAGCGGGATGCCCTGCTTGAAAGCAGCCTCATAAGCGGTGTTTCCCGGCTTGATAGCGCTGGAGTAGATCACCATGTCGCAGTCCTCGACTTCCTTCTCGGTGTGACCGTGGAAGAACTGCAGGCCGAGTTTTTGCAGGCGATCCGTTTCGAGCGTGGTGGCCTTGTCCGACCCGCTGACCTTGTGCCCGAGGCCGAGCAGCAGCAGCGCCAGCCCGCTCATGCCTGATCCCGCGACCCCGATGAGGTCGATGCGCATGGGATGACGGCTTTCTTTGAGGAGGCTGAGGACGGCGTGGGTCATGGAGCGCGAAAGCTAAGCGCGGCTTTCACGCCGGGCAAATGCGCAGGATGGAGAAGCATGCGTAGCGGCTAATCGATGACCACGATGTCAGTTGCGGCATTCATGGTGAAGTCCGGGCTGCCAAGGCGGTATCTCCCAAGCTCTTGTTCCCAACGAGAGCGTGGCAAAATCAAGATGGGTGTGGTTTCGGTGTCCAGTTCACCCTCGTCCCAGCCGTGGTCGATTTGGATGCCGCCCCGGTCGGTGAGAAGGTAACGCGGATGTAGCTTCTCACGGCCCCGGGTCCAGAGATGAACCCGCAGGCTCCAGCCGGTCCGCAAGAGAGGAGAAAGCTGTTTCTTCAATTCAGCGAGGGTGAAGCTCGGAGGGGCCAGGTCGTTCGCTGCCTTGTCTTCAGGATGTCGAATATGCAACTCAACCACCCGGATTGGCGAACCTTCTTTATGAAGCCGGTCGAGCATCGCTTCCAGCACGTTGCGAAATCTAGCTTTGTTTGGATTAAAGTGTGGCTCGACAATTTTCAATGCTTTCGACTCGCGCAGCAAAGGCCAGACACATTCTACTATCGGGCCTCGCTGTCTCTGAATCGTGAGCTGGGTCTCGGCACTGAATTTGGGGTCACGCAGATACTCATGATCTTCGTCTGCGCAGATCGAGTTCGGGGTTTCTATATCCTTTGCGGAGAGGATGGCGTCGAATGATTGCCACACGTCGGTGGCATTCAGGTGCCAGTCTTTATTCCCATCGTAAACTGCCTTGTTGGCAACCATGCGCACGTCATGCGTGTTTGGAAGCACATCAAGCCACTGGAGGATGCTCTTGGCTCTGACAGGGCCGATTGCGCCAGCAGCTTCGAGACGATTCACTTCCTCCCGCACATGTCCGCGCCATTTTTTTGGAAAAGCTGAGATGACACGGCCCTTCTCGACTCCAAAAGCATCCCTTAGTACCGTATGATGCAGCCATTGGGCGAAGAGATGAGGATCGAGGGCAATCACTTTGATCATAAGACAGCATCAAAAGAGTTCGGCGCTTCGCTCGGCAAAAAAACCATTCGGCCACGGGACTGCAAAGTCTCCGTCCGGTGTCACCGGCAGTTCGATGACCTCGCTTCCATTTTCGCTGGGTTGAACATACAGAACCGCCACATCCTCCGGTCTGATGGGCTGTTTGTCTGGCGGCAAGGTTTGGTCGCTGGTTTCACGAATCCGTCGCAAAACACGCAGGATCAAATGCTCACTGTGGGTTTCGATGAGGAAGCGGTTTTTGCGTTCGATGGCCGACTGGATGAAAAGATCGGCCAACTCGGTTTGCAGCGCTGGGTGCACATGAAGCTCAGGCTGTTCAATGGCGATGAGTTGATCTTCACTCGCGAAAGCGGAGATGACTAGCGGTAGCATCTGGCTGAATCCAAGCCCGAGATTGGATGCCTGAACGGCTTTGTTCGTCCCTGAATCGATGAACAACACCTTGTGAAGATCGGTGTTCTGGTGAGGATTCTCAAGCTGGCTCACCTTATTTGAAAGAATATTGTTCATTCCTTTAAGGAGAAAATCTTCCATGCGCTTCATTTCTCCACGGCCCGCCAAAAGAGCGTGATACGCACGTGCCGCAGCCAGACGTTGTTCTTCATTAGCTTCACAATAGTCATCCCATGCTTCGGCCGGGTTGGGCTTCGGATGCCTCAAGTGAGGAGGAAACGCAGACACATCGGCAACGTAATTTCCGTCGGCGTCCTTTTTGTAATGCGCCGGCACGCTAATCCCATATTCGGCATCATCAGCACATTCCTCGAAATTGGAAGCAATGGCAGCACTAATAGTCCCATCGTGTGCCAATTTGTCTGCAACCCATTCACGGATAATTTCATTGTGTTTCGGAGTGATGGTCGAAAGCGCTGCGGAGGAACAATTTAGGATTTTTGAAGACAACATCATTCGTTTGCCGATGTACTCAAAATAAGCACTTTGTAGAATATCATCCCAAGTGATGTTTTCGAATCCTGCCGTTGTAAGATCATGCATCGTCACGGTTCGAGAAACGATCACCTTCATTTGGTGGTTGCCTCCGGCGGATGCCAGCCATTTGTTCACCTTCTCACAGAGATCACGATTATCCGCCAATTTCAGCCAATCACCCATCTGGGCATTCGTTTCTTCGGTGGACTTGATTTCATCACACACCGGCCTGATTGGGCCATGATAGACCAACGACTGGAGTTCCTTGGTTAAACTAATAATGAATTTGGAAAGGGGCACCCAAATATTCCACTGGAACTGATCAGCGCCCTCTTTTATTCGCTTGATTAGCCCTGTAAACTTTTTCTTTTTTCCCAAGATCGTCTGGAGAGCATTTAATAGATCGCGGTCCGCGGCCGTAGGTGCGGTATCATCATAATCGAAATCATAAACATTTGACCCTGGAAAAAGGTTGTCAATTCCCTCCACTGAGAGCCTGCTCAAAAAGCTTTCCTTAAGCTTGTCAAAAACAGCGTTGTATTGTTTGCCTTTGACGCCAAGAGTTTGCATGGCTTGTTTAACAACAACATTTATCTCGCCATCCAAACTCGGGCCGGGTCTACAAGGTGAATATATATCGTCGTACCTCACCAAGAGTTTGCCGTCTAGATGAAGAGCGATTTCAGGAGTATGATACTTGTTGACGTTGTACTCCCCCCATTTGACGTCCAAGCGCTCCACAGTTTCGTCTAATCGGAGTAACCAGCCAAAGCTAATACACTCGTCGCAGCGTTGCATCGCCTTAAATATGCCAGGATGCCGATCATAGGCTCCTTGGGACTTTTGCAACTTACCCTCCAAAACGGCATGCCGCGACACTAGCAGTGATTTCAACAGCGCAGACTTGCCGGCTCCATTCGGACCGAAGATGAGGGTGATTGGCTTGACCGGAACGCGCTGAGGCGTGCCAAAGGCCTGATAGTTTCCAACTGAGAACTCGACGAGCATTTTTTAGAAGCGGCTTAATGGAGAGTGATACGATGCCGCTGTGAGATTGCCAGCAGCTTGATTCCATGCAACATGACCATGCAGTCATGTTCAAGCACTTAGCCAACCAATCTGGAGTCTCCCTCGAACGTCTCGCCTCGCTCTGCGAGGTGGCGGAGGCAGGCAGTATCGGACAGGCAGCGCGGGGAGATGCGAACCGGCAGAGTTTGCTCAGTCGGCAGATCGCCGAGCTGGAGGCAGTGTTTGGCGTGGCGCTGCTGGCGCGGCAGTCACGACCATTCCAGCTGACTCCCGAGGGACGCGAACTGGCGCAGGCAGCCCGGCAGTTCTTCCAGGTGGCAGATGATTTGCAGAAGCGGGCCAGCAGAGCCGCGCAGCGCTTGGTGATCGGCGCGGGTGAGACGCTGATCCAATGGCTGCTGTTCCCAGTCTGCGAAGCGATGAGCAAACAGAGCGGCGATGTCGTCTTCGTGTTCAAGAACCTGGACAGCACGCGGCTGGTGGATGCCCTGCAACAAGGCGAGGTGGATGTGGCGCTGCTCCGCAAGGAGGAGGTGCCGCCAAGCCTGTCACAGGCGGGTGAATGGCGTTACACGCATGCGGCTTTCGTGCCCAAGGCGCTGTCACGAACCACCACCGAAGTGAAGCTCGCGGAACTGGCCTCGCTGCCGTGGGCTGTGCTGGAAGGGCAAGGACATTTCCGGCAGTTTTTAGAGACCAGAGCACGGGAGCGCGGCATCAAACTGAATGTCGCGCTGGAATGCTCATCCTACACGCAGGTGGCGGCGGCGATCCAAACCGGGCGCTATGCCGGGTTCCTCCCGGAGTTCGCCAAGAGCGCGGCCTTTGCCACAAACACTTCTGTGATCCAGCGCCAGACCGAAAAAGCCCTCCGCTACGAACGCACGCTGACGCTGGCCTGGCGCGAGGCAGCGGTCAGAGCGAGGCCGGTGGTGGAGAGGGTGATCACGATGCTGAAGACCAAGCTTGCAGCGAGTTTCAAGCGCTGAGAAACTCACTCCCCGCTCTTCTTCCGCGCCTCAACGTAGGTGGCCATGGCGTTGAGGTTCTTGGTGAATTCAGCGCCGTCGATCTCGTCGTTTTTGAGCCAGCGGCCTTCGCTGTCGAGGGTTTCGGCGGCCTTGAGAGCCTTGGAGGCGGCGCCTTTGGCCCGGCTCATCCATTCCTTCGGCGTCTGCGGGCCGGCGAGCTTGCGTTGCAGGTCGTCGCGGCTTTGGGCGAGCTTCTCTTTGAAATCGTCG
>Ga0169931_10000080_pt1 | contig 133961 bp, 106 predicted proteins | sample Kivu_15m_20L_FD_129675 | JGI IMG/M metagenome (GOLD analysis project Ga0169931, IMG submission 129675) | Freshwater microbial communities from Lake Kivu, Western Province, Rwanda to study Microbial Dark Matter (Phase II) - Kivu_15m_20L... | ecosystem: Environmental > Aquatic > Freshwater >... | reverse complement strand
CGGGGAGGCGCCCACGACGTCCGCCTCGGCGGCGCCGACATCCGTGGCGGCAACGCCGGCCGCCGCCCCCGCCCCCTCTTCCGCTCCCGATGGTTCACCCGCCGCGGGCTCCGCAGCGCCGGAGGTGAAGCCGGTTCCCGCGTCTCCCGCCGGGGGAGTGGTCATCCCGCTGTTCCGGGAAGGGTCTGACTCCCGACGGACGACGGTCGCTTCCATTGTCTTTGCCGCCCTTCTCGTCTTCGGCGTCGGCATTGCGGTGATTTGGTTGCTGATGCGTCCGTCACCCGAGGAAGTCGCCGCGAAGAAGGCCGCAGTCAAGCGCGTCGCGGCGGCGGGCCCGTCCGCCGCTCCCTCAGCACCGGCGGCGCAGGATCCTGCGGTCACGCCCGCGCCGACCGCGGCTCCCCGACCCGCAGCGTCCGGTGACGCGCCCGTGGTTGATCTGTTGGCACTGGGGTCCGCAGCGAAGGTTCCGGATCCGGAGGCAGATCTGACTTCGCCCCGGCGTTTCCGGGTGATCCCTGAGGCGGGTGCCCATCCCGATGTGATCCGCTGGGTCGAGGAGGCCCGCGTCTCCGGCGTGACGGTCGGCAACCCGCCCCGCGCCCTGATCAACGGGCGACTGGTGCGCGGTGGCGCGCTCGTCGATCCGACGCATGGCATCGTCTTCCTCGGGCTCGACGCCGAGCGGCGGGTCCTCGTGTTCCGCAGCTCCGCCGGCGATGTTGTGCGGCTGGAGTATTGAGCCGTTCGCGTTCCGCCCTTCCGTCTAGCCCGGGGTTCCCATCGCGCCCTTCAGGCTGCGGAGAAGGTTCGGGTCCGTGGCGATGCCGAGGATGCCGTTGACGATGAACTGCACGCCGATGCAGAGCAGCAGGAAGCCCATGATCTTGGTCAGGGCGCTCATGCCGTTGATGCCCACGACCAGGACAATGCGGCTGGAGATGCGGAGCACAAGGTAGCTGATCAACGCCACGACCACGATGCCGAGAATGATCGCGGCGTAGTCGAGCGGGGTTTGCGCGAGCGAGGTGAAGCCGATCGTGACCGCGATCGAACCGGGTCCGCTGAGCATCGGCATCGCGAGGGGCGTGAAGGAAATGTCCCGCTTCGCCCGCGCGGCGTCCCGCTCCCGCTCTTCCTGCGCGAGACTGCGGGCGGAGAGCATGCTGAGTCCGATTCCGGAGACGAGCAGTCCGCCGGCGATGCGCAGTCCCGGGATGGAGATCCCGAAGAAATTCATGATGAAGGTCCCGCCGATCAGCGAGAGCACGAGGATCGCCACCATGTACAGGCAGCCGCGCCGGGCCTGACGCTCCCGCTGGCGTTCCGTGTCGCCCTCCGTGATGGCGAGGAACACCGGAGTCGAAGCGAACGGGTTGATGATCGGCAGCAGGGCGATGACGGTGCCGAGGATCAGCTCCCAGAAGTGCGAGACGGGTTGCATGGGACAGGGAAGGCGGGAGCGGTCAGGACAACGACGCCGGGGTCACCAGACATCCACCGGGCCCGAGGGCACCGGGATGGCCTGCCGCGCGTGCACGCCGACGTCGTCGCCGTCAGCGTCCATGAAGGACGAGGCCAGCGGGCCGGGTTGGTACTTCGGGAGCAGTTCCCCGTGGTCATCGCAGAAGGGCGCCCGCCAGCGGCGGTACTCCTCCAGCGCGGCGTCGAAATCCGTCCGCGAGGACATCGCCGTGACCCGCCGCTTGAAGACTTTCGCGGGCCCGAAGCGCTTGGCGTACCACGGCGCCACCCGGCGGAACAGCCGCGGCCCCTGCTCCTCGCCATAGAATTCGCAGTAGCGGTCGAAGTGCGTGCGCATCACCCGCACGCGTTCCGCGAACGTCGGTTCGGGCAGCAGTTCGCCCGTGCGGAGATAATGGTCCGTTCGCCGGAAAATCCAAGGGTCGTAGAAGGCCCCGCGCCCGACGCTGACGCCGGCGCAGCCGGTCTCGTCCAGCATGTGCTTGGCGGCCTCGGGGTGGGTGACGTCCCCGTTGCCGATGACCGGGATGCGCTGCACCGCCTGCACCACGGCGCGGATGCCCGCGAGCTTCACCGCGCCCGAAAATCCCTGCGCGCGGGTGCGCCCGTGCACGAAGACCGCCGCCACGCCGGTGTCCTCCAACACCCGCGCCAGCTCCGGAGCCGTCAGGTTCTCCTCGTCCCAACCCAGACGCATCTTCGCGGTGACGGGAATCTTGACGGCCTCGACCATCCCGCGAACGAGGGCGGCGGTCCTGCGCAATTCGGTCATCATGGCCGAGCCACCGCCGATCTGGACGACCTTTTTCACGGGGCAGCCCATGTTGATGTCAACCGACTGGGCGCCGAGCGATTCGCAGAGGGCGGCGGCTTCGCGCATTTCCTCGGGCACGGCGCCGAACAGCTGGATCGCGAGCGGTTGGTCGCCCGGAGCGGTGGCGACGAGTTGCAGGGCGACGCGGTTGCGCTCGAGCAGGGAGCGCGCGTTGACGAGATCGGTGGTCGCCCAGCCGAGGCCGCCGAGGGAGCGCACAGTCAGGCGCATGGGCAGGTTCGTGTAGCCGGCCAGCGGCGACAGGAACAGGTTGGACGAGAGCGTGTAAGGCCCGAGGCGCATCGATCCGGCCAAGTGTGTCGGGCGGTGGGGAGAGGTCAAATGGCCCGCCCGGCCGCCGCTCATGAGGCGGTCGCGGCGGCGGCGAGTCCGGCGTGCAGGCGGCGAAGGCCCTCCCGGAGCGTCGCTTCGGGACAGCCGAAGTTGAGCCGCACGTAGGCGCGTGGCGGGGCGGCGAAGTAGCGGCCCTCGCTCAGGCCGATGCCGTGGGACTCGAAGTGGGCGATGGGATCCTGAAGACCGAGATCCGCCACGTTGATCCAGGCGAGGTATGTGGCCTCGATCGGGGCCTCGATCCGCGCGCCCGCCGGGCCGGCGGCGACGGCCTCCAGCACGAGATCGCGGTTGCGCCGGAGGCGTCCGAGGAGCGCCTGCCGCCAGGGCTCGCTGCGCCGGAAGGCGGCTTCGCAGGCGGTGAAGCCGAAGACGTTCACCTCGGCGACGATGCCGTGGGTCGCGTGCACGAAGCGGCGACGCAGTTCGGGATCGGGAATGATCGCCAACGCCGTGCCGAGGCCGGGGATGTTGTAGGTTTTGCTCGGCGCGAGCAGCGTGATCGTCTGACGCGCGATCTCACTGCCAAGGGTCCCGGTCGGGATGTGGCGCAAGCCGGGCTCGAGGATCAGGTCGCAATGAATCTCGTCGGAACAGAGCACGAGGCGATGGCGCAGGCAGAATTCCGCCAAACGCTCGAGCTCCGCGCGACGGAACACGCGGGCGACGGGATTGTGGGGATTACAGAGGAAGAACGCCCGCGTCCGCGGCGTCACCGCCCGCTCCAGCGCCTCCCAGTCGATTTCCCAGCTCCGCGTCCCCGCCGCATGCGCGAGCGGCACCATCACCGGCACCCGCCCCGCGTTGCGGGGGGCGCTCATGAACGGCGGATAGACCGGCGTGAGGCAGAGGATCTCCTCGCCCGGACCCGCCGCGGCCAACGCCGTCACGTTCAGCCCCACGACGAGGCCGGGCAGCCAGACGATCCACTCGGGGTCGATCGTCCAACCGTGGAGGGAGGAAAGATTCTCGACGACGGCCGCCACCTGGGAGGGCACGGGCCGGGCATAGCCGTAGATGCCGTGGGCCACCCGCTGCTGCAGCGCCTCGATCACCGCCGGCGGCGCCGCGAAATCCATGTCGGCCACCCACATCGGCAGCACATCGCGGCCAGCGTACTTCTGCCACTTCTGGGAGTCAGTGCCCCGGCGCTCGGGCGGATGATCGAAGTCAAAGCTCATGAGAATAGCCGTGGTTCAACCATGGTTTCGGCTGCAGGAACAGGGATTTCTGGGCGACCCCCGGCCCAAGCGCGACGGAATTACCCGGGTGCGACAAGAGTCGCCGGGAAAAAACGTCGCGCCGCCGGCGCCGATTGCGGCGAGGTCCCCTGCAATCAACGGGTTGGCCAACGGCCGCGCCCGGCATCCCACGTGCATAAGGGGCGGCAGATCGTTTCCAACCCACGACCCTTCATCCTTCGACTCCCTTACAACCATGAGACTCGTTCACTATCGTACGCCTGCGTCCCGCAGCCTCGCCTCATCCGGCCTCTTCCCCCGTTCCCCGTGGACGGACTGGGATCAGGAAATCGACCGCTGGTTTGCCAGCGCCTTCCCCGGTCCGTCGGTGTTCTCGACGGCCGGTGCGCCGCCGGTGGATCTCTATCAGGACGCCGACAATACCTACGTGCGGGTGGAGCTTCCGGGTGTCGCCCGCGAGGCCATCCAGATCGAGGTCGTCGACGGTCAACTCAACCTCCGGGCCGAGCGGGTCCGCGGTGAGGGAGACGCTCGCGAGACCGTGGCCTTCAGCCGCTCGATCGCGCTCTCCGATCAGGTCGATGAAACCGCCATCCGCGCCCAGCTGGAGCACGGCGTGCTCACGCTGACGCTGCCAAAGAAGCCCGAAGCCAAGCCGCGCAAGGTCTCGGTGCCGGTCAACTAACCCGCCCCCGTCCCGCGCCCCCGTCATCCCTCGTTCCGCCTTCGTCCCATCACTCTTATTCTCCCTCCTCCCATGAGCCTTCTCCAACATCTTGTTCCTGCCTTTGCCCGTGCGTCCACGCCGGCGTCCGCCCCGACTTCATCCTCCGCGCCGGCTCCCGCCGGCGTTGCGCCCATGCTGCGTCCCGTCGCTTCGATCCGGGAGACGGCGGGTGCGTTCGAGGTGACGGTTGACCTGCCGGGCGTCGCGAAGGACGGCTTGGAAATCACCTCTGAAGATGGACTACTGTCCATCGTCGGTCGCCGGGCCTGGCGCCAGCCCGGGGCTTGGACCCGACTGCACCGCGAAAGCGTCGAGGCGGACTGCGCGCTGACGCTCCGGCACGACGACGCGGTCGATGCCGGCCGCATCCAGGCTGAACTGCGCGACGGCGTGCTGCGCCTGACGCTCCCAAAGAGCGAGACGGTGAAGCCGCGCCGCATCGCGGTGAACGGCGCCTAGGCGCATCCTTTCAAATCGCGGGTCCGGGTGGACCCGCCGGTGGGAAACCCGTGAGGGTTGGGGGCGGGCTGTCGGTGTGGGCGGCCCGCCCTTTCCCTGTCCGCAGGGCGGCGGCGATGGCCGCGCCCGGACTGCCGAGCGATCCGGCGGAGCGCCTTCGGTGCCGCCTGACCGCAGCATGAAGGTCGACAACGGGCGCACGCTACTCGCGATCCCGCGAAGCGCCTCCGGCGCCGCTTGACCGCAGGGCTTCGGGTGAGGTGCGGCGGGTCCGTGGCTGGATCATCGCGGCCCGGCCCGCTGGCCGGAATCGCGTGGCGTTTCCGACATCGCACGTGGCGTTGCCGCTGCGGCGGCTTTCCGCCGGCGGCGTTCAGGCAGCGTTCCCGGAACCGTGCGCGCGGGGCTTGAAGAGCACGCTGGCCAGAACGGAGAGGGCGAGGACCGAGCCGATCACGGCGAGGGACACGGTGGTGGAGACGTGGAGATCGAAGTAACCGATCAGCATCTTCACCCCAATGAAGACGAGGATGACGGCGAGGCCCAGCTTGAGGAACCGGAACAGCTGCATGATTCCGTTCAGCGCGAAGTAGAGCGAGCGCAGGCCGAGGATGGCGAAGATGTTCGAGGTCAGCGCCACGAAGCCGTCCTGCGTGATCGCGAGCACGGCGGGCAGGGAATCGAGCGCGAAGACGAGGTCGGTGGTTTCGACCACGATCAGGACGACGAAGAGCGGGGTGGCCATGCGGTGCCCGTCGATGCGGGTGAAGAACCGTCCGCCGTCCATGGCCGGGCTGACCGGGAAGAACCGCCGGAAGAGGCGAACGGCCACGTTCTTGTCGGGATGCACGTCATCGCCGCCCTCCTTGGCGAGGGCCATCTTCACGCCGGTATAGACCAGGAAGGCGCCGAAGACGTAGAGGATCCAGTGAAAGCGGGCGAGGACGCTGACGCCCACGAGGATGAAGATGGCGCGCATCGCGACGGCGCCGATGATGCCCCAGAAGAGCACCCGGTGCTGCCACTCCGGCGGCACGCGGAAGTAGGCGAAGACGAGGATGAAGACAAAGACGTTGTCGACGCTCAGGCAGAGCTCGATGAGGTAGCCGGCGAGGAACTGCTGGGCGTGCTCGGAACCGCGCCACGGGATGAGCAGGGCGCAAAAGCCGAGGGCGAGTGAGGCCCAGACCCCGCACCAGATGAGCGCCTCGCGGGTGCTCACCACCTTGGAACCGCGGTGGAAGACGCCCAGATCCAGGGCGAGCATGGCCGCGATGAAGGCGAAGAAGGTCAGCCACGCCCAGAGCGGAAGCGGGGGCAGGGCGGTGAGCGTGGCCAGCAGGGACGGCATGAGGGCGACCTTGGCAGAGCGGTTGCGGGCGGAGCAAGCGGCGAGTGTGGCGACCCGCTAGCGGAGGATCCGCAGGAGTGACGCCCGCTCGTCCGTCCACAGCGGCACGGCATCGACCCGCTCGCTCGGCGCACGCATGTGATCGTAGAAGGCATCCTTCTCCAGCACGTCCTTTTCGCGGGCGAGCAGCATCCACGTCGTGCCGTAGATCCACCAGAACTCCGAGTCGTCGTCGGTGATCGTCAGAACCTTCAGGTCGAACTGGCGGGCGAGGCCCTCGACCACCGGCTGAAGGTCGAGGTAGCGGTTGGAGGTGTGCACGGCGATGATGCCGCGGGGGGCGAGATGCTGCAGGTAGAGGTCCATCGCCTCCCGGGTGAGCAGGTGGACGGGGATCGCATCACTGCTGAAGGCATCGAGTGCGAGGAGATCGAAGGCCTGGGGCTGCCCGGCAGCGAGTTCCCGCTCGAGGGTGAGGCGCGCGTCTCCGAGCACCACGGCCACCTCGGCCGGCGTCTCCGCGAGGTAGGAAAAGTGACTGCGCGCGATCCGTTCGACCTCGGGGTTGATCTCGTAGATCCGCAGGCGGTCCCCGGCCCGGCCGTAGGCGGCGAGCGTGCCCGTGCCCAGTCCGACGAGTCCCATGTGCCGCTGGCCTTCGGGTTGCTCGAGGTGCTTGAGCGCAAGACCGATGCCGCTGCTTTCGCCGTAGTACGTCGTTGGCCAGAGGGTCTGGGCGGCGGAGCGGAATTGCAGGCCGTGCGTGATGCGCCCGTGGACGAGGGAGAAGTGATGGCCGCTCGGGTCCTCCGCGAGGATGTTCCGCACCTGCAGCGTGCCGTAGAAATTGCGGGTCAGGTCGACCGCATCCTCATCGGCCTTGCGGATCTGGATGATGAGCAGGACGCCGAAGGCGAGGCTGAGCAGCATGAGGAACCCGCCCTGCCGCGGGCGCCACGCGCCGCGTTCCGCGCGGCGGAGCGGGAGCAGGCAGAGGAGGGCCGCGACGCCCCCGGCGGCGAGGGCGGGCCAGTACTCGAGGTAAAGTCGTTCCACGGCGAACTGATAGACCGCCGCCTGCTCGTGCCAGGCATCACCCCACGAGACCTCGAGTGCCGGCACGCCCACGAGGGCGATCACCAGACCGATCGCGGCCCCGGCCACGAGGGCCCGGCTGCGGGCTTGGAGGGCGATCACGCCGAGCAGGTAGCTCAGAAGCCAGAGTCCCATTTGCAGCTCGGCGTAGCGGTCGAAGATCGCGGGCGCGATCACGGCGACGAACAGGCCGCCGAGGGCGCCGCCGGCGGACATCAGGAGGTAGAACGATGTCAGGCGCGCGGGTTCCGGTCGGAGCCGGTACAATTCGCCGTGGCAGACCATCGCTGCCACGAACAGCGTCCCCGCGTAGCCCACCACTTGGAGCGCCAGCGGAGCCTCAGTCTCCTTGTGGAGAAGGTGCAGCACCAGCGCAGCGCCGACGACCAGCAGGCCGGCGAACGTGCCGCGGTGGTACCAGCGCGGGTGATCGAAGCAGAGGATGAAACTCAGCAGGTAGAGGGCGAGCGGGAGAACCCACAGGAACGGGATGACGGCGATGTCCTGACTGAGCTTGTTCGTGGTGGCCGCGAGCAGCACGGAGGCGATTGCGGGCAGCGCGACCCACAGGAGTGGCGCGTGCGGCGGCAGTGCGGCCCGCGGCTCTGCTTCGGCGTCCGGGGTTTGGGCCGGCGCCGGCGCCACGTCGCGGATCGCCCAGGCGCACCGCAGCGCCACCAGCGCGAACGCCACGAGGCCCACCGACCAGACGAGCGCCTGTTCACGGCGGGTGAGGAACGGCTCGACCACCAACGGATAACTGAGGAGAGCGAGGAGGGAACCCACGTTTGACAGGGCGTAGAGTCGGTACGGCGAGCGTCCCGGATGCCGCAGGCTGAACCAGCGCTGCATCAAAGGTCCCGTGGTCGACAGCACGAGGTAGGGCAACCCCACGGTGAGGCTGAGCACGAGGAGGATCTGCAGCACCGGAGACCCCTCCGCCTGGGGCCGCAGGGCATCCTCGGGGATGACAGGCAGGAACGCCGCGGCGGCGGCGAGGAGGCCGGCCTGGAGCCAGGCTTGGGTTCGCGGCCGCAGGCGGGTCGATACCACGTGGACATAGCCGTACCCGACCAGCAGCAGCACCTGGAAGAACAGCAGGCAGGTGGTCCAAACCCCCGGACTGCCGCCGAACCAAGGCAGGATGTATTTCCCGATCATGGGCTGGACCTGAAAGAGCAGGAAGGCCCCGAGGAAGATGGCGACGGCGAACGGCGGCATGGGGGCATCCGACCAGCCGCGGTCGGCGTGGGCAAAGTCAAAAGGAAGGACGCGCGAGCCGGTGCCGCGCCGTGCCCGCGCCCCGGCGGTCAGGCGCAGCTGGCTCACGGACTTGCACTTGCGTTCCGGCGGCGGGAGCGGCTTGCTTGCGGACCGGGCTCGCATCGCCCCCCACGCGTTTCACCGCCATGGCGGAACACCCCACCCGCACCCCTGCTCCGCCGCCTTGGTTCCGCGCGTTCGTCGTCGCGGTGGCTCTCGCTCCGGTCCTCTTCGTGGGCTGGCGGGCGACGGACACGATGCACAACATCCCGATGTGGGATGAGTTTGAGACCGTCCTGCGCTTCCTGCTCGACTTCCGGGCGGCGCATTCCGTGGCGGCCTCGGTGCACGCGTTCTTTGCCATGGCCAACGAGCACTGCGTGCTGACGAGCCGGCTCGTGTTCGGGCTGCTGGATCAGCTGACCGGAGGGATGAACTTCGTCACGCTGGCCCTGATCGGAAACGGGTTCCTCGCCGGCGTGGTCCTTGTGGCTCGCCAGGGGATCGATGATCCTTGGTGGCGCGGGATGTGGCTGGGCCTGTCCGCGCTGGTGCTGGTGCACCTCCAGCACCACGAGAACCTGTTCTCGTCGTACGCCTCGATCGATCACTACCAAGTCGTCTTCCACACGACCGTCTGCCTGCTGCTGCTGCAGCGTCGGGAGCGCTGGGCGCTGCCGGCCGCGGTGGGATTTGCGGGGCTGGCGGTGTTCACGCTGACTCACGGCGTCGCGGTGATGGTGGTGGGTGGGCTCCTCCTTGCGCTCGCGGGCCGCCGGGATGCGGTGGTGCGGTGGTGCATGGCGTGCGCGGTGGTCTTCGGTGCCTTCGCCTTTGTCTTCAGTTCCGCGACCCTCACCGCCCCGGTCGCGTGGTCGCTCGCGGCGGTGGGGCGGCTGCTGTGGTACTGGCTGACGATGGTGGGCGGCGTCGTCTCGCTGGGCTCGCCGGTGGCGGCGGCCTGGAGCGGTCTCGGCCTCCTAACGGTGCTCGGCGTCGTCCTCGGTCTCGGCGCGTGGCGTCGTGACGCCTTTCTCACCGGTCTCGCGCTGACGGCACTTCTCGGGATGGCCTTCATCGCCTACGGCAGGTTCTCCGCGCCGGGCGTGCCTGCGCTCTCGTCGCGCTACATGGTGCAGAGCGGCGTGGCTTGGGTGGCGGTTGTGCTGCTCGTGCTGCGGGCGCTGCCGCCGCCGCGCTGGGGCCGGGCCGGCGCGTGGCTTGCGCTGGTCGGCGCGGGCGCGATCAACGTCCTGGCCAACCGGCACTTCGCCTTCGAGGCCTGGGAGTTTTCCCAGCGCCGGTTCGATGCGGCCCAAGTCTACGACGAGACGGGTTCGATGGCGGGACTCAAGCGCCCCATCTTCCCGAAGACGGCCCTCGGCGACCGCATTCTCGCGACGGCGGCGCGGGAGAACCTCTACACCCTCGATGTCGAGCCGAGCCATGAGGTCTTGGCGCCCGACCGAATCAAACCTCACCCGATCGTCTTTTCGATCGACAAGCTGTCGGTTTCGCGGGGGCACGTTCATTTCCGGGGCTGGATGCTGACCAAGGAGATGCTTTCGACCGAACTGCAGCCTTACCTGCAAACGGTGCAGGACGACCGCCTGCGGCTGTTCCGCGGCCGGGTGGAGTGGCGGCCCGACGTGGCTGCGGCGTATCCGGATCGCCCCGACGCCCTGCGCAGCGGGTTCTATTTCACGGTGCCACTCTCGCAATTGTCGGCTGGACCGCAGTCGCTGCGGGTGGTCTTGATCGGGAGTCGACGCGCGCTTTACAACGAGACCCAGCGCGTGATTGAGGTGCCGTCCCCCGCACCCTGAACGTCATCGTCGTCCTGCCCCACCTCTCTCATTCGCGTCGTCCCGTCCTCCCGTCTCCGCACCGTTCCCCGCCATGCACCCCCGCCTCCGCTCCGTCCTTCTGCTCGTCCTTGTCCTGACCGTCCTCCTCGCTCCGTCGGCCGCCTGGGCCGCCGCGGGTTCTCCGCCGCCCGCCAAGGATCGCTCCATGGGAGCGGCGGTGTCGGCCGCGCTGGCCGGCGTCACGGGCATCGCGATCTCGCCGCTACTCGGCACCGGCGTCTACGGGGCCTACCTGTGGTTCGGCGCGGATACCCCGGAGCAGCGGACGGCGCTCCCGTGGTTTGCGCAGATGACCTTCTGGCTGCCCGCCCTCCTGGTCGTCGGGGTCTGCGCGGCCAAGGACTCCCTCGCGGCGGCGCTCCCACCCGGGTTCAAGAAGCCCCTCGATGTCATCGAGACGGTCGAGAACAAGGTCTCCGGGCTGGTCGCGGCCGGAGCGGTCGTGCCGTTCACGATGGACTCGTTGTCCAAGCTGCTGGTCGCGCAGGGGCCCGGCCCGGGAGCGGTGCCGACCGGCTTTGCCGCGCTGCCGCTCGGGGCGATGGATTTCACGTGGCTCGTCACGGCGGCGACGCTGCCGCTGGCGGTCGCGGTGTTCGCCGTCGTCTGGATGGCCTCGCACGCGATCAACGTGCTCATCCTGCTCAGCCCCTGGGGGGCGGTCGACTCGGTGCTCAAGGCGGCGCGCACCACCCTGCTCGGCCTCGTCGTGCTGACCGCCGGGCTGAACCCGTGGGTGGGGGCGCTCCTGTCGCTGGCGGTCATCCTCGTTGCCTGGCTGGTGGCCGGCTGGTCATTCCGCCTCACGATCTTCGGGAGCGTGCTGTCGTGGGAATTCCTCACTTTCCGCCGGCTGCGGTTCCGGCCGGCTGCGGGTTCCCGCAACCGCGTCTTCTCGGGTCCGCACCTGTGCGAGCAGGGCGTGCCGGTGCGGACGTACGGCCGCTGGCTCAACGAGCCGGAGAACGGGGGCTGGCGTTTTTCCTTCCGGCCGTGGCTGGTGCTGCCGGAGCGTTCGGTCCTGATCGCACCGCGGGAGCCGTCGATCGGTCGCGGACTCGTCCTCTCCGCGGTCCGTGACGGCGATGAGACCACGTTCACCCTGCCGCCCCGTTACCGCGGGCACGAGGAGGCGCTGGTGGAGCTCTACCAGATCGAAGGCGGGGTCCAGCCCGCCGGTCTGCGTCGGGCGTGGAGCGTGCTGCGCGAGTTGTTCGCTGGAGCTCCGGGCCGACGCCTGCCGGCCTGAGGAGGGCTGGATCGCCCGGCACCGCGCTTTGCCTCTTCGGATGGCGATATGCGGGGCGATCCGGGTCTGTCGGGCGCGGCGTACTGCGGACGACGGCGTTCCGGCGCGGCACTCCGTAATCGTCGCCGGGAGGATGACCGGCGCGGGCGGCGTCCGCCGGCGTCTCAGCCCTGCCCGCCGCGGAGCACGATCACGTTGTTGAGATCGTGCTTTTGGAACTCCGCCCAGTAGGCGTCTTCGATTTTTTCCACCTGCTGCTCGATGGACGGCGGTGGTTCGACGCCGGGCGTGCTGGAGGCGAGGTGACGCCGGGCCTGTTCGGAGGAGCAGTCGCGGTCCGCGAGCCGCGCCACGAGCTCATGCCAGAACGTGTCGTTGGTGTGCTCGGAAAGCATCTTTTCGATGCGATCCTCGCGGATGAACTTCTCCGCGATGCGCAGCCGGCCGTCGGGCAGGCCCTCGACCAAGTCGCCGCAGCCCATCGGCGTCGCCAGCGCCAGCAGCTTCTGCTCCAGTGCGTCGTAGCGGGTGCTGGAGGGGTTGTCCGGGCCGTGGTACGCATGCACCACATGGAGCGCGTAGTGCAGCAGCTCGAGGAGGCGGGCGTATTCCTTCGCGGTGAAGGTGGCTTTCATCGCCCCACGCTCGCGTTCCCGGTGCCGGGGTGCAACTGCGGACTGGCGTCGGCGGTCCGGGCGACGAGGAGCGGGCGGAGGTGGGGCCAGACTACCTCGGCGATGCGGCGGTGCCCTTCGACGGTCGGGTGAATGCCGTCCGGCAGGTTGAGTTCCGGCACGCCGCCCACGCCCTCGAGAAGAAAAGGGATCAATTCGACGCCGGCCGCGGCGGCCAAGTCGGGAAAGAGCCGGGCGAAGGCCTCCGCGTACGGCCCCATGCTCGTGGGCAGTTGCATGCCGGCGAGCACGATCCGGACCTGTGGGTTGCGGGCGCGCACGCGCTGCATGATGGCTTCGAGGTTGGCGCGGGCCGTGGCCAGCGGCAGCCCGCGAAGCCCGTCGTTCCCACCGAGTTCGAGGATGAAGATGTCGACCGGCTGGCGGAGCACCCAGTCGATCCGGCGCAGCCCGCCGGCCGTGGTGTCGCCGCTCAGGCCCGCGTTCACCACCCGGTAGGCCAGTCCCTCGCGGTCAATCTTGGCCTGCAGCACCCCCGGGAACGCATCGACCAGGTGGTTCTCCAGCCCATAGCCGGCGGTCAGGCTGTCCCCGAAGAACAGGATCGTCCGGCGGGCGTCGCCTTCGGCGGTGGCCGCAGCGTGCGACGGCGCCGGAAATGCGCCGAGGACGAGCGCGAGGCCGAGTTGGAATAGGGCGAAAAGGCGGGTCATGGAGTTGCGGTTTACGGTCCGGCGGATTGTTTCGCGGTTCGCGATTATGGTCCATTCCATGCTGAAAGTCGAGCGTCTGACGAAGACCTATGGTTCCCTCGGGGGGCCCTTGACGGTGCTGCGGGACGTGAGCTTCTCGCTCGCCCCCGGGGCCAGTCTCGCGATCGTCGGCCCGAGCGGGAGCGGCAAGACCACGCTCCTTGGGCTCTGCGCCGGGCTGGACCGGCCGACCTCCGGACGGGTGGAGTTGGCGGGCGAGGAGATCGGGGCGATGACCGAGGATGACCGGGCGCGGGTGCGCAATGACCATGTCGGCTTCGTCTTCCAGAACTTCCAGTTGATCCCGACGCTCACGGCGCTCGAGAACGTGCTCGTGCCGTTGGAATTGCGGGCCGCGCGGGGCGGTGGGACTTCAGCGCTGCGGGGCGCGGAGGAGGCGGCCGTCGCGCTCCTCGAGCGGGTGGGCCTCGGGGCCCGCGGCGGGCATTACCCGGTGCAACTCTCCGGGGGGGAACAGCAGCGCGTGGCGCTGGCACGGGCGTTCATCAACGCGCCGAAGATTCTCTTCTGTGACGAGCCGACGGGCAACCTTGACGGCGAGACGGCGGCGGCGATGACGGAGTTGATTTTCGAGGTGAACCGCGAGCGCGGCGCGACGTTGGTGCTGGTGACGCATGATCTTGAGCTGGCGCGGCGGTGCCGCCGCATCCTCCGCCTGCGCGGCGGCGTGGTGGTGTCGGACGAGGGCGAGGGTGCGGGGGAGGCCGTGCGGGCGGCGGGAGGCGCGTCGGCGTGAGCTTCGTACTGCGGATGGCGTGGCGGGACTCGCGGGCCTCGCGCCGGCGGCTCTGGTTGTTTTCCCTTTCGATCGTGCTCGGGGTCGCCGCCTTGGTGGCGATCGGCTCGTTCGGCGCGAACCTGCGCCGCGCGATCGACGGGCAGGCCAAGGCGTTGCTCGGCGCGGATTTGGCGGTCCAGTCCCGGTCCGCGCTCACGCCCGAGGCCCGGGCTTTCCTCGACGGCCTGGGTGGCGAGCGCTCCGAGGAAGTGGTCTTTGCCTCGATGGTGGTCTTTCCCTCGGCGGGGGGCCAGACCCGGCTCGCGACGCTCCGCGCGCTCGAGGGAGCTTATCCGTTTTATGGGGAGTTTCTCACCGAGCCGCTGGACGCCGCCGGGCGCCTGGCGCGCGGGGAAGCGGTGGCGGTGGTTGAGGAGACGCTCCTCAGTCAGTTCGGCCTGAAGGTGGGTGACCCGATCCGTCTGGGCCAGGGCACGTTCACCATCGTCGGCGCCCTGCGCTCCATCCCCGGCGAATCGGCCGCCGTCGCGCTGCTTTCGCCCCGCGTCTTCATTGCCCGTTCGCGTCTCGCTGAGACCGGGCTTCTCGGGCCCGGGAGCCTGGTGCGCTACCGGACCTACTTCCGCTTCGCACCGGAGGTCAATGTCGAGGCGCTCGTGACCGAGTTGCGCGGCCGTTTCAGTGAACTGCGCCTCGGGTTCGATACCGTCGAGGAGCGGCGGCGCGAATTGGGCAACGGCGTCAGGAATGTCGATGCGTTCCTGAGCCTCGTGGGATTTGTCGCGCTCTTCCTCGGTGCGATCGGGGTGGCTAGTTCGATCCATGTCTACGTGCGCCAGAAGCTGGCGACGGTGGCGGTGCTGCGCTGCCTTGGAGCGAGTGCGTGGCGCAGTTTTGCGGTCTACCTTGTGCAGGGTCTCGGCCTGGGGCTCTTTGGCGCGGTGCTCGGCGCGGCGCTGGGGGTGGCGGTGCAACTGGCGCTGCCTGCACTGGTGGGGAAGCTGCTGCCGTTCGCGGTCGAATTCTCGGTGGACTGGCCGGCGGTCACCCGCGGGATCGCGCTGGGGCTTGGCATCTGCCTGCTCTTCACCCTGCTGCCGCTGCTCGCCGTGCGCCGCGTGTCGCCGCTGCGGGCGATCCGTTCGTCGTTCGCCGACGATCCGGACCGGCCGGACCCGCTGCGCTGGGCGGTGTACCTCGCCATCGTGGCGGCCGTGGCCGGCTTCGCGTGGTTGCAGGCGCCGCGCTGGGTCGTCGCCGTCGGTTTCGTCGTCGCCCTCCTGGTCGGCTTCGGCGTGCTCGCCGGCCTCGCCCGGGTCGTGGCGTGGCTGGCCCGCCGCGTCGTTCCGCGCGGCGCCCCGTATGTCCTGCGGCAGGGCGTGGCGAACCTGCACCGGCCGAACAACCGCACCGTGCTGCTCCTGCTCGCCTTGGGTCTGGGTACGTTCCTGATCGTGACCCTGGCCCTCACGCGGGCGACGCTGCTGGCGCAGATCGAGGGGTCGGGCGGCGGCGACCGGCCGAATCTCGTCTTCTTTGACGTGCAGGATGACCAGATCGGTCCGCTTGAGGAGACCCTGCGCGAGGCCGGGGTGCCGCTGCAGTCGCGCGCCCCGATTGTCACCATGCGCCTGAGCCGCCTGAAGGGCCGGCCGGTCGAGGAGCTCCTGCGCGAAGGGCAGTCGACGATCCCGGCGTGGACGCTGCGGCGCGAGTACCGGTCGAGCTACCGGGCCGCGCTGGCCGATACGGAGCGACTGATCGCGGGCGAGTGGGTCCCGCGCGTCGCGCCCGACGCCGCGGTCGTGCCGGTGTCGCTGGAGCGCGGGATCGCCCGCGACCTGCAGCTGGGACTGGGTGACACGCTTGAGTTCAACGTGCAGGGCGTGACGGTGGAGGCGCGGGTGGCGAGCCTGCGCGAGGTGGAGTGGCGGCGCCTTGAGCCCAACTTCTTCCTGGTCTTCCCGGAAGGCGTGCTGGAGGGAGCGCCCAAGTTCTTCGTGGCGGCGACGCGCGCGGCCAACCCCGCTGAGTCCGCGCGGCTGCAGCAAGCGGTGGTGGCGCGCATCCCCAATGCCTCCGCGATCGATCTCGCGCTCGTGCTGCAGACGATCGACGGAATCGTGGCGAAGATCCAGTGGGTGGTGCAGTTCATGGCGCTGTTCACGGTCGCCACCGGGGTGATCGTGCTCGCCGGAGCCGTGCTCAGCGGGCGTTACCAGCGTCTCCGGGAGACGGTGCTGCTGCGGACGCTCGGCGCGAGCCACGGGCAGTTGGTGCGCATCCAGCTCGTCGAGTACTTCATCCTCGGCGCCCTGGCGGCCGCGGTGGGATGCGGGCTGGCGATTGTCGGCGGCCAACTTCTCGCCCGCTTCGTCTTCGAGGCGCCGCCCGTGGTGCCGCCGGTTACCCTCGTGAGCGCGTTCGCCGCGGTCATCGGCCTGACGCTCCTCACCGGCCTGCTCGCCAACCGCGGCGTGGCGTCGCACCCACCGCTCGAGGTCCTGCGGCAGGAGACCTGACCAGAGGGCCGGGGAGCGGGCTGGACCGGGACCGTCCTCCCTGCGGTCAGGCGACTCGGGAGCCGGCGCGAGTCCCCCCGACCGCGACGATCCGGGCTGGCGTTCCCGGCGGACTGTGTCCCCATGAGGGCATGAGCAACCGCCGCGTGGTTTCGTTTCACTACACGCTGCGCGACCCTGAGGGTCGCGTGATCGATACCTCTGCGGGAGGGACACCGATCCTTTACCTTGAAGGTGCCGGTCAGATCATCGACGGCCTCGACCGGCGGCTGCGCGACGCGGCGGCCGGCACGAAGGCGCGTGTGGAGGTGCCAGCGGCGGAGGCGTACGGGGAGCACGATCCCCGGCAGGTGCAGGACGTGCTCCGCGAGTTGCTGCCGGTGGCCGGCGAGCTCAAGGCGGGCGATCGTTTTCAGGTGGGCGACGACGCGGCGGCGCCCATCGTCACCGTCGTCGCCGTGAAGGGGGAAACCGTGACCCTTGACGGCAACCATCCGCTGGCCGGCGTGGCGTTGACCTTCGACGTCGAGGTGGTCTCGATCCGGGCCGCCACCGCAAAGGAACTTGCCCACGGGCATGCGCACGGGCCGGACGGGCGTTGCGGCTGACGTCCACGCAGGAGGCCGGCATGCGCCAGGCGGAGATCCGGATCGTCGGCCAGGGCCTGGCGGGCACCCTTCTGGCCTGGGCCTGCGAGGCGGCCGGGGTGCGGTTTCACCTGATCGATCCGGGCCACGCCGCGGCCGCCTCCCGGGTCGGCGCCGGCATCATCAATCCGGTCACCGGGCAGCGGCTGGTGAAAAGCTGGCGGGTCGAGACCTTGCTCGGCCCCGCCGTGACGGCGTACCGGTTCATTGCACGCGAGCTCGAGGTGCCGCTGCTCCGGCAACTGCGCGTGCGGCGCGAACTCCGCACGGTGCGGGAGCAGGAGATCTTTGCGCAGAAGCGACGGACCGGCGAACTCGATCCGTACCTGCACCCCCTCGCGGATCGGGAGGATGCCTTCCTGATCGAACCGGTGTTCCATGTCGACCTGCCCCGGTTGATCGACGCCTCGCGTCAACGCTGGCGGCGGCGCGGCGTGTTGAGTGAGCGCAGCGCGACGGCGGCGGAGTGCTCTGGCGGCGACCTCCCGACGGTGGCCTGCCTCGGGGCTGCGGAGGTTCCGTGGCGGCGCGTGGTGCTGGAGCGGGTGAAGGGGGAGTTGTTGCACCTGGAGGCCATGGCCGGCGACGCTGGGTTGACGCGCGGCGCGGGTGGGAGCGAGGAGATTCGGAATGACGGACACTGGCTGCTTCCCCTGCCGGACGGAGCGTGGGCGGTCGGGGCGACCTACGATCGCACGGCCTTGGACCTGGAGCCCTCGCCGGGATCGCGGGAGTTGCTGCTCGCGAGCGCGCGCCGTCTGGGCGGAGACGCGGGGTGGCGCGTGCGGGCGGCGCTGGCGGGGTGGCGGACGAGTGCTCCGGACCTGCGACCGGTGGCGGGGTGGCTGCCCGGACGTCCGGGGCAGGGCATCTGCAATGGGCTGGGCTCGAGAGGAGCGCTGCTCGGCCCGTGGCTCGCGCAGCAGTGGGTGGATCACCTGCGGGACGGGCGGGCCTTCGACCCGGCGGTCGCAACGGAGCGCTGCACCTTCCCGGGGTAGAGCGCGAACTCGGCCTCCGCGTGGCCGGCACGTTCGGCGCCTCGCGAGGGAGCGCGTGGCCCTTCCGGTCGAGTCCGAGCGACACCGAGCCGGTCACGCTGGCCCGCTCGGCTGTTCCGCGGGGCGTGGCACCCGTCAGTTGTAGAGCCAGAAGCGCTTCTTCGTGGCGATGTAGGTGCGGTTTTCCGCCTCCCAGCGGGCCAGCCAACGGTTGATGTCAACCCGGGCGCCCTTGGCGACGAGATCCTCGAAGAAATCGTTATCCCCCATGTGACGCAGGAAACCCTGCTGGATGCCCCGCGTTGCCTCGGCGTAGGGATTGCGTCCCTCCAGTTTGCACCCGAGGCGCATGAGGTGGAAGCTCAGCTCGGTCGGGCGCCAGTCGTCCCAGTCGGTGACTTCCACGTACAGGCCGATGGCGGGCTTGCCGCTGCGGTTCGGGGAACTGACGCGACGGAAGGCGATGCCGGGAATGCGGAGGGCCTTCAGTTCCTTCTCCACCACCTCACTCGGGACGCGCAGGTGCAGGACGCCGCGGAACGGGTAGCGCTGGCCGACCCCGTGGCGGAAACCGCCGATGTAGGTGCCGAGCCCGGTCATGGCGTAGCCTATGGCGGCGGAGAAGTCCGGGATCATCGGCGAGGTCGGCACCCAGCGCAGCCCGGTCTCCGGCCAGCGCATGGAGCGGCGCCAGCCCCGCATCGGGACGACGGTGAGGCGGCCGCGGGCCTGCGTCTCGCGCGGAATGGCGAGCGCTCCCGGCGTCCGGGCGCTGAACTGGGCAAGTTCGCCGATGGTCAGCCCGTGCACGTAGGGCACGCGAAAGGCGCCAACGTAGCTCATCCACGCCGCGTCCAGCATGGGACCGTCGACCTTCAGGCCGCCGAGCGGGTTCGGGCGGTCGAGCACCACCACTTCCACGCCCTCCTCAAAACAGGCCTCCATCGCGTAGCGCATGCAGCTGACGTACGTGTAGCTGCGGGAGCCGACGTCCTGGAGGTCGATGACGAGGGCGTCGAGGCCCTTGAGCATGGCCTTGGTGGGTTTGCGGTACTTGCCGTAGAGGGAATACACCGGCAGGCCGGTGCGCTGATCGACGCGGTCCGCGATCGGGATCTCCGCCGCCTCGTTGCCGTAGATGCCGTGCTCGGGACCGAACAGGGCGACCAACCGAACCTTCGACGAACGACGCAGGACCTCGATCGTGCTCATGCCGTAACGGTTCACGCCGGCCGGGTGGGTGAGGAGCCCGACGCGTTTTCCGGCGATGGAGGCGAACCCCTGCGCCTCCAGCACGTCGATGCCGAGCATGATGCGCGGCGAGCCGACCGCGGAGGGCGGGGTGCGCAGCGGTTCGGGCGCGGTGGAGGGCGCGCTCGCCGGCGGGGTCGGCTCGCTCGCCGCCGGTCGGGGTGCGGTCGGCGGGGTCCTGGCGGGAGACGAACAACCGGCCAGCCCGAGCAGGAAAGCGATGCCGCAGGCCGCCCAAATCCGGCGCCGGAAGAGATCGGTCGTAGGCACGCGGGCCGACATCAGGGAGGGGAGTGTGAGTTCCCCCGGGGTCAGGTCCAGCGGGAAACGTCCGACTCAGGAGGACCGTTGCCGGGCACCCTCAGGCCTCGCTGATCCACTCGAACCGCGGCGTGTCGACGCCGGCGAGGCGCACGGTTTCGAGGAACATGGGCTGGGGGCGGACCCAGAGGGCGGAGGGGTCGCCGTAGAGGGCCTGATAGATTACGAGGGGCTCTAGGGTCTCGCTGTGGCGGGCTAGCCCGAGCACCCGGTACTCGTTGCCCTTGTAATGGCGGTACCGACCCGGGCGGGGTTCGGCCGGCAGCGGCGGCAGGGGCTGGTCCATGGCCCTGCAGCCCGGTCGCTTTCGCGGACCGGCGCAAGTCCGGAGTGGTCCGCCGCCGGCGGCGGCCGCGTGCGCGCGGCGGCTAGAAGGGGCGCCCGTCGGCGCGGGTGCCGCACAGCGACACCTCAAGACCGAGTTCAGCGGCGAGGGCGGCCTTGGTGTAGAGCGCGAGGTCGGCCTCGCGGGCGCTGTTCGCGTAGGCGACGTGGATGTGGTTGGCCTTGTGGCGCGCCATCATCTGGTCCCGCGAAACCCCGTACGTGACGGCGTGCATGATGGGCCACTGCACGGTCGTCTCGCGCCACCGCCGCTCCGTTTCCTCCGGCGGGAGCGTCAGCACCTTGGCGCGACCGAGGTCCATCTTGAGGCGGCCCTTTTCGACGAAGACGCGGCTCCAGACGATTTCCCCCGGGCGGGCGACGCCGCGGAGCGTGCCTCCGCCGAGGCGGAAGTACATCGGCGGCTGCCGCAGGGAGTCCGAGCCGGCCCAGCCGCCGACGTGGTGATCCGCCGGGGCGCTGCCCGAGATGAGGAACACCCAGACGTAGTCCTCCGTCGTGCCGCTGCGATCGAGGTCACCCCAGCGGAGGTCGTGCAGCGTGTTCGCAGTCGGCTGGCCCAGCGCGCGATGGACGCGGGCCGTGAGCAGGCCGTCCACGCCCGCGCATTCGTCGACCTCGTTGAAGTGCACGATCGGCTCGCCGTCACGGATGATGCTGCCGTCGGCGCGCCGGACGGGTGGCCGTTCGGTGGAGTTCAGGGTGCCCTCCACCAAGTCGCTCGCCGGCAGCAGGTCCTTGAGTCCCTGCTGGTACTGGATTCCGATCGTCTCGGCGCCGAACTCGTCCGCGAGGCGCACCGCGGCGACGTAGGTGCGGCACTGCCAGAGGACCTGGGCCTCGGTCAATTCCGTCGCTTCGTCGGTGCCGAAGTGGAAGCGCAGGCCCTTCGCCCGGTACCACGCGAAGACCTCGCGGGCCTCGGCTTCGGTCACCTGCGTGGCGGCGTAGTAGAGCGCGGACTGCGACAGCCGCTCCTTGAAGATGCCGAGCGGGAAGAGCAGTTCGTCGGGGATGATGGCGTTGTACATTCCCATGCAGCCCTCGTCGAAGATGCCCATGATCGACTTGCGGGTGCGGAGCTCCGTCGCGAGGCGCCGGGCCACGCTGCGCGCGCGGGCGGGCACTGCAGTCCGGGCAAGGGGTCGCACGTGCGCCGTGCGGTGCCGCACGCGACCGGTGCGCAGCCACGTCGCGAGGCCGTCGCGGAAGAACGCGTCCTCAAAGGTCTCGCTCCAGAGGGTCGAGTACGTCACACCGGCCTTGGTCAGGGAGCCGTTGAGGTTGAGCATGCCGACGAGGCCCGGCCAGGTGCCGGACCAGTTGGCGACGGTCAGGATCGGTCCGCGGTGCGCGAGGAGGCCGTGGAGCAGGTGATGCGAGTACTGCCACACCGACTCGGCGACGATGAGGGGGGCGTCCGGATCGACGTGACGGAAGACCTCGATGCCCTGCTTCTGCGATCCGATGAAGCCGTGGCGCGCCGCCGGATCGTAGGGGTGCGCGCGCTCGAGGCGATGGCCCAGCGCCGCGACGGCTGCCGTGAGCTTTGCCTCCATTTCGGCCTGCGCGGGCCAGCACTTCTCGTTGGCGGAGGCTCGGAGGTCGCCGTTGGCGACGAGTTGAATGACTTTCCGGGACGGGCGGCGTGTGGGCATGGCGGACGGGAGCGGGAGGGACGTTGGAGCGGGAGAGGCGGGACGAGGGGGGCTAGGCGGGCGGGGTGGCGGGGTGGAAGAAGAGGATCAGGGAGTAGCCTTCCCCCCCCCCCCAAAAAAAAAAGCGGGAAAATCTCCGCAGGGCGTAGGGGGACGATGACGCGCCCGCGAATGGACAATGCCGGAAAATTCGCGCACAAGACTGGATAAAATGAACACGCGCCGTCCGCGTCCGCCGTCGCCGTCCGGCCCGCTGCTGTCTCCCCAAGTGGCGGCGTCGCGGACGTTCTTCCTCGGGCCGGGCGGCGGCGGTGGCCGGGCGGACGGGGAGGAGCGGGAGCGCGAGCGCGGACGCGGGCGCGGGCAGCGAAGCGGAGGTGGGCGGGGCGTGACGCTCGCGATGGGGGGATGGGAGCAGTGCCGGCCGGACTATGCCCTGGTGCGGAGGCGCTTTCCGTACTTCGTGGTCGAGTACATCGTGGGCGGCCGGGGCTGGGTGGCCCTCGATGGCGCGCGCCGTGCGGTGGGTCCGGGCGAAGCCTTCGCCTACGGACCGGCGACGGCGGTGGAGTTGCGCTGCGATCCGGCGGAGCCGCTGGAGAAGTATTTCTTCGCCCTCGCGGGCCATGGCGTGGCGGCGCGGTTGCGCCGATGCGGCGTGGCGGTGGGCGCGGCACGTTCGCTGCCGGTCACCCCGGAGGCGACCAGTGTGGCCGAGGATCTCCTGCGCGCCGCCGTGCCGGGTGGACCGCTCGCTTCGCGGCTGGCCCACGCCCTGCTCGAGGTCTGGCTCCTCCGCCTTGAGGAGTCGGGTTCCGGCCGCGCGGGGCGGCCGGGCGACTCCGTGTACGCGGCTTTCCTGCGCAGCAAGGCGTTCATCGACGCCCGGGCGGAGCAACTGCGCTCGCTGAAGCAGATCGCGGCCGGGGTGCGCGTCGAGCCGGCAACGCTCGGCCGCTGGTTCCGCACCCACCAAGGGACGAGTCCGTACCAGTACCTCCTCCGCCGGAAGATGAATCTGGCGGCCGAGTTCCTACTTGGCTCGGATTGCCTCGTCAAGGAAGCCGCTGCCCGGGTCGGCTTCGCCGACCCGGATCACTTCTCCCGGTGCTTCCGGGCGGTGCACGGAGTGCCCCCGCAGCGACTCCGGACCGGGCGGATCCGCGCCGGTGCCGGGCCGGTGCTCACTTGACCTTGGCCAGCTTCGCGAAGTCGATCGCCCCCATGAAGGTGAGCAGATCCTCGCGTGCGACCTCGTTTCCGTCGACCGAGACCACGTAGCGACCGTTCGGAGGCAAATCCGAAGGCGGGCGCGGGCGTGCCGGCCGCGCGTTCCGTCTGGCGGTTAGCGGCGGCGCTTCTGCAGCTGGAACGCGCGGAGACGGCGGGCCGCCCGCGCCTGCACCCGCCGCTGCATCCAACCCGACCAGCCGAGGAGGCGTCCGGGAGTGCCGAGGGCCTGCCGGGCCCATTGCCGGAAGTCGAAGGCGTCGTCGTGTTCAACGATAAGTCCACCCTCGAACCGGAAGGAGGCATGGATCTCGTTCACGACCGGTCGCCCGGTGGCGCCGAAGGTGTACCGAGCGATCCAGCGGGCCCGCCCGCGTTCGTCGTCGGCCTCGATGCCATCGAACTCGATGGAGAGGTCCCTGCCCGCTTCGCAGAGCATGCGCCACAGGTCGGCGGCGTCCCGTCCCCGGAGATGCGGGAAGACGGGGTCGGAGAAGCGGATGTCCGTCGCGTAGCACGCGGCCATCGCCTCGGCATCGCGCGCCGCGAACGCGTCGTAGAAATTGTGGATCAGGGCGGCGTTCGGGTGCATGGCGCGGACTCCTGCGTTCATTCCGAAACCAGCACCCGGTAGCGCCAGCCCTTCAGGTCGAGCGGCACGTGGGCCCCAAGTTCGACCTTTTCGCCGGTAAAGGCGTCGCGCCACCGTCCCACCAGCGCCGCATCGTAGAGGTCGGCCTTCGCGTCGCGCGCCGTGAGGTTGAAGAGCCCCACGACCTTGCGGGCGCTGGCGGAGCGTTCGACGGCGTAAAAGGTGGCGTTGTCAGTGGTGTCGAGGCGGCGCATCGCGGCACCGGTGTGAAGGGCCGGGTGCTCGCGGCGGAGCCGCGTCAGGACCTGGTACCGCGTGGTGGCGGGATGGATCCCGGCGGGCCAGACGATCGGGTCGCGCTCGAAGAACTCCAGCCGTCGGTCGAGCCCGATCTCCTGGCCGTTGTAGATCATGGGCATGCCGTCGAGCAGGAAGGTGAGGACGGCGAACGGCGCGTAGCCGGCGCCCATCCGGTCGAATTCCGTGCCGGCCCAGCTGTTCTCGTCGTGGGAACTCGTGAAGATCATCAGCGCCGCGCCGCGCGGGAAGGTCGCGCGGATCTTCGCCAGGGCGTCGTCGATCCCGCCAGCGGTCTTCCGGCCCTGCGCGACTTGGTTCATCGCATGATGGAGGTCGAAGCCGTACGAGAGATTGAAGGCGGCGACCTGCTGCTGGGGCAATTCGGCCTCGGCGAGGAAGAAAACATCCGGCCGGGCGGCCCGGACGCGCTTCGTCACCTCGTTCCAGAAGGGCGTGGGCAGGCCCCACGCCACATCACAGCGGAAACCGTCGACGCCGAAGGTCCGCACCCAGTGGAGGAGAACGTCGGCCTGGTAATCAAGGAGCCCCGGTGCGTCGAAGTCGAACTGCACCACATCGGTCCAGTCAAAGCCGTGCGGAGGCGTGAGGTTGCCCGCCGCGTCGCGCCAGAAGAAGTGCGGGTGGGTCCGGGTGAGCGGGTTGTCGGGCGAGACGTGGTTCGGGACCCAGTCGAGGATGACGCGCATGCCGCGGGCGTGGGCGGCGCGGACGAAGTCGCGGAAGTCCTGCTCGGTGCCGAACTCCGGGTTGACCGCGAGGTAGTCCTTCACGGCGTAGTAGGAGCCAAGGGTGCCCTTGCGGTTGAGTTCACCGATGGGGTGGATCGGCATCAGCCAGAGAAGATCGACGCCAAGGGCCTGCAACCGTGGCAGGTCTGCGGTGACGGCAGGGAATTTCCCGGAGGCGGAGTATTGCCGGACGTTGATCTCGTAGATCGTGGAGCCGCGCGCCCACTCCGGCACGCCGATCGCCGGCAGGTGGGCGCTGGGCAAGGGCTTCTCCCGCTCCGGGGCCGGTGCCGCCACCATGAGTACCGGGGCGAGCAGTGCGCCGCAAAGCAGGAGTCGGACGGAACGAAGGAGGCGGCGAGGCGTGACCATGACGGCGTTACTGTATCTCTCCGAGTGGGGCGGGCCAGCGTTTCGCGCCGGATTAACCCGGAAAGGATCGTAAAAAACCTAGGTGACGGCGCCGGTGAACGGACCCGCGTCCGCGACGCACCGATTCCGAGGCGCGGTCCGGGCGGCGTGGGGTGGTGCTCCGCCACGCTCGATCCGCGCAGGAGGATCGGCGCCTGCAGTGGGTGGCCCGCGCCCCCGCAGTGCCCCGGTGGCGCGGGCGGGGCCGGCGTTTTGTTTTGCCGGGCTGCAAGGGAGGGTTTTGCTCGGGAGCATGGCAACGTCCTCCGCCTTGGTCACGGGCGCTTCGCGCGGCATCGGCCGCGGCATCGCCGTGGAACTCGCCCGCGCGGGCTACCGCGTGGCGATCAACTACGCCGGTAACCTTGAGGCCGCCAACGAGGCCCTTCGCCTCGTGCGTGCCGCGGGCGGCGACGGGTTTGTCGTCCAAGGCGACGTGGCCGTCGCGGCGGATCGCGACCGGCTTGTCGCGGAGACGCAGGCCCAGTTCGGCCGGATTGACCTGCTCGTCAACAACGCCGGTGTCGGGCCGAAGGTGCGGGCGGACCTGCTTGACTCCGGCGAGGAGAGCTTCGACCGCCTGTTTGGGATCAACCTGAAGGGACCGTTCTTCCTCACGCAGCAGGTGGCGCGGGGCATGATCGCGCAGGAGCCGGATGCGCGCGGCTTTCGTGGGCGCATCGTGAACATCACCTCGATCTCCGCGTACACCGCTTCCATCAACCGCGGCGACTACTGCATGGTGAAGGCGGGTCTCTCCATGATGACGAAGTTGTTCGCCGAGCGGCTCGCCCCGCACGGGATCAACGTGAACGAGGTCCGGCCCGGCGTGATCGCCACCGACCTGACCGCCGGGGTGAAGGCGAAGTACGACAAGCTCATCATTCAGGACGAGCGGGGCATCACGCCGATCCGGCGCTGGGGCACGCCCGAGGACGTGGCGCTGGCGGTGCGGGCGCTGGCCGAGGACCGTTTCCCGTTCTCCACCGGCGCGGCCTTCGACGTCGACGGCGGTTTCGGATTCTTCCGTCTCTGAGACCGGGCGACGGGTGCCGCCTCGCGGCTCGACCGCGCACCTGGCGCATCAAGCGAGCGTCCGGCTCACTCAGCGACCGGATCGGGCCGCCCCAGACCGTCGCGGGCCGGCCCGCGACGGCGGCGGCCGCCGGGCGGGTCAGCGCAGCGTCAGCGTGAATCGAAAGGGCGTGAACCCGGTCAGGTACACGCTCTGTCCGTCCCACTTCCCAAGTGCGCCGCGCAGCTGCGTCCACGTGTGTTCCACGCGCCCGGGACCGAACGTGATCACGTCCTCGCCCAGCCGGTAGCGACCCTCGGCGGCGCGGAGCAGGTAAGATTCGGCGAGGCCCTGCACCGGCTCCACTCCCTCCAGGCGGCCCTCGCGACGGAAGGCGAGTTCGAGCGCGACCGGTACGTGGTCGGTGCCGTCGATCTGAAAATGCAGTTCCAGGCGGTCGGGGTGTTCTTCGAGTTCCACGACTGACTCGAGAGACTGGATGTTGCTCTGGGCGCGGCTGGCCCGGTGGTCCTGCCGTAGGAGCCCGTTGCTCTCCATGCCCCCGTAGGTGCGCAGCTCGGCGATCTTCTCGGGGGTGAGCGGCTGGAAGTAGGGGCCGCGCAGGGACTGATGGAGACGGAAGCGGCCGTTGCTTTCCTCGACCCGTTCGGACTGGAACTGGCCCTTGCCGAAGAACGCGGTGGAGAGCCGCACCGCCTCCAGCGCCGCCGATCCCCGACGGAGGGAAAAGAACGTGGTCGAACCTCCGAGCAGCGTGGCGCTGAGCGAGCCGCGGCGGAGGCGGACAAGCTGCGAGTAAGTGAAGTGCTTCCGATAGTTCGTGGGCAGTGGGGCGGCGGCGGGCGGGCGGCGGCGGAGGATCGGCTCCGTGAGGAACGAGGGTAGTTCGCGCACGACGGAGGCGGGTGCATCGGCCTCGATCTGGGCGACGACGGCGGCGAACGCGCCATTGCCGTCGCGGATCGCCATCTCGCGGTAAGCCGCGTAGTACCGCACCAGCGTACCGCGTTGCTGGCGGTCCTGCCGGCGCGAGCCCTCCGTGACCACCTCCCCGTCGGGGTGCAGGTAGTAGAGGGTCATCTCAAGGTTGCGGCGCACCGCCTCGCGCAGGTCCGGGCGGTCGAGGCGGTGCGCGAGGGTGAGGAACGCCCGGTTGACCACCGCCGAGTAGATCGTGGTGCTGCGTTCGGTGTACTGGCCGTCCGGATCAAGATCGATGCCCTCGGCCAGCCATTGCGCGATGCGCGCGGGATAGCGGGGGTCGGGGAACAGGTCGTGGAGCGTGGCGAGGGCGGCGCAGACGACCCAGCGGTGGTTTGGCGTGTGCACGCCTCCGGTGGCGAGCGCGTCCCCGACCCGGCGCAGGAAACGTTCCAGTCGTTCAAGGATCGGGGCGGCGTCGGATCCGGCATCTGACCGGAGAATCTCGTAGGCGGGCGCCACGGATTCGGTCACGAACGCGGTGTCCGGAGGGGAGCGGAAGTTGGTGATGGCAAGGTCGATGGTCCCGTCCTCGTGCTGCAGGTCGAGCAGGGCCTGGGCCGCGAGGAGCATGGCCTCGCGGAGGCGCGGCGAGCGGTAGTGCTCCGACGCCGGGGTGGCGAAAGCGCTGGCGAGCACGGCGAGGAATGCGCCCGTGGCGTTGGCGTTGGGGATGCCATAAGCGTCGGGAACGCCCCCGCGGCCGCGAACGCCGGGCCGGAGGTCTTGCAGGGGCAGTTGGTTGAGGACAAGGGCGTCGTTCTGGCGGATCAACCGCGCGACCAAGGGATCCTCCACGTCGCGGCTGGCGACACCGCCGGCCGCGGCCAAGGGGCCAGCCAGAGCAAGGGCCCCCGCCGCGGCCCCGGCCGCAAGGAAGGCGCGGCGCCCCGGTGAAGCCGCCTCCGCCGGGAGCGGGACCGCAGCCGCGGTGATGGGGGAGGCGAGCGGGGCGGGCGGCGAAACGGCGGGGGTAGCGGGAGTCATATCTGAGAGAGGAAGAAGGGAGGCGAATCACTCCCGCCTGTCGAGTCCGCGGCCCCGGGAAAAAAGCGCGGTGCTTGGACTTGCCGTCGCCCCCCACGTAGGAAACGGTGTCGGCATGACATCCCCCTTCAAACGCATCGTTCTTGGTTTGGTCGGTCTGGCGGTTCCGGTTCTGGCAGCGGCGGAGGTGCCGCGGATCACGGCGGCGGAAGCCGCGCGCCGCGTGGCCGACGGCGAGGCGGTGCTGGTGGATGTGCGCGAGCCGGCGGAGTGCGCCGAGTCCGGCGTGGCGGCTCCGGCGGTGCTGCTGCCGATGAGCGATTTCCGCGGCGATCAGGCCCTGTGGAAGCCGTTCCTCGAAACCGTGAAAGGAAAGGAAGTGATCCTTTACTGCCGCTCCGGTGGTCGGGCGGGCAACGTGGGTGAGGCCCTTGCCAAGCAGGGTGTCACGGTCGCCAATGCCGGGGGTTTCAAGGACTGGGAAGCGGAGAAACTCCCGACCCGGAAGCCGTAGGCGGATGCGCGGGTTGGCCCGGCGCGCCGGGCGCGCCGCTGGCGACGTGCTTTCCCCTTGGCACTCCCCCGTCCGGGGCGTAGCACCGTCTCGTGCTTCAGTCCACCGACGGCTCGCTGCCGCTCTTCCGCTTCGCGGGCATCCGCGTCTCGCTCCATTGGTCGTGGTTCCTCGTCGCGATCTACGTCGTGACGTCGCGAGCTGGCCAGTACAGTTCCCTCGGCTGGAACGCCGTCGAATACCTCAGCCTTTTCTGCATCGTCCTGCTGCACGAGTTTGGACACGCGCTGGCCTGCCGGCAGACCGGGGGCTTCGCGGACCGGATCATCCTCTGGCCCCTCGGAGGTATTGCCTTCGTCTCGCCGCCGCCGCGGCCCGGCGCTCATCTTTGGAGCATCGCGGCCGGACCGCTCGTGAACGTGGTGCTCGCGCCGGTGCTGTTCCTCGTGCAGTGGCAGGCGGAGTCCGTTCAGGCCGTGGCGCTCCCGCCCGACTTCCACGCCTTCCTCTTCGAACTCCAGCGCATCAATCTCCTCCTGCTGATCTTCAACCTCATGCCGATCTACCCGCTGGACGGCGGCCAGATGCTGCGGTCGTTGTTGTGGTTCGGCGTTGGCCCGGTCAACAGCCTGTGGATCGCCAGCGGGCTCGGCTTGCTCGGCATCGCCGGCCTCGTGGGACTGGCCGTCTGGAGTCAGTCGCTCTGGATGGGCATCATGGCGATCTTCCTTTTCTCCAGTTGCTTCAGCGCCTTTCGCGCCGCCGCGGACCAGCGCCGGGCGGAGCGCGAGCGCCGCCAGGCTCCGCCGTTTGAGTGACCGGCACCCGCGGCCTCGCCTCCGCGGGGTCCGCAGTCCGGACCGCTCCGGTGCTTGCCTGTGTCCGGTCGGTGCGTAGCGTCTTCGCGTTCGTCGTTCCCTCGTTTCGCCTCTCGATCAACCCCGCCGCTCTTCCCCATGAAATCCTCGTTGCTCCGCTTGTTCATCCTTGCCCTGTCCATGATTTCTCCGCTCGTCGCCGCCACGTCAGCCCCAGGCACCGGGGCGAGTTTCAAGGGTCCGCTGGGCATCCAGCTCTACAGCCTGCGCGGCCTGTTCATCAAGAACGGCCCGGTCACTCTGGACATCGTCAAGGCCTACGGCACCCGCGAGGTCGAACTGGCAAGCACGTACAAGCAGACCCCGCTGGAGTTCCGCCGCGAGTTGGACGCCCGTGGTCTCCAGCCGATCGGCATGCACTTCCCGTTCAACCGGCTTCGCGACGATCCCGAGGGCGTGCGCCGCGAGGCCAAGGAACTGGGCATCAAGTACGTGGGCTGCGCATGGATCCCGCATGAGGGGTCGTTCGACGCGGCTGACGCCCGCAATGCCGCCGCCGTGTTCAATCGGGCTGGCGAGATCATGGCCGCGGATGGAATGAAGGTCTTCTACCACAACCACGGCTACGAGTTCGCTCCCGGCGCCGCCGGCGAGGGCACCACCGCCATGGATGTCCTCATGCAGGAGACCAATCCGAAGCATGTGTGCTTCCAGATGGACGTGCTCTGGACCATCCATCCCGGTCAGGCCCCCGAGGCGTGGCTGGCCAACTATCCCGGCCGCTGGGAGCTGATGCACCTGAAGGACTATCGCAAGGGTCTGCCCACCGGCATCCACACAGGTAAGGCCGATCCCAACGACGACGTCGCGCTCGGCTCCGGCCAGGTCAACTGGCCCGTCGTCCTCGCTGCCGCCGCGAAGTACGGGGTGAGGCACTACTTCATCGAGGACGAATCCGCCGACGCCGAGCACCAGATCGTCCAGTCGCTCCGCTATCTCGAGCAGGTCCGCTGGTGAGCCTGCCCCGGCGCGTGTTCCGCGCGGTCGCGGGATCGGCAGCCGCGCTGCTCCTCAGTGCGCCCGGCACGGTCGCCGCGTCTGGCGCCGCCACTCCACCCGGCGTAGCGGCGGAACCGGTGTCCCCGCTGGTGGCGCTCGCGGCCATGGATGCCGCGATCGATGCCGCCATCCTCGCCGGCCGGGTTCCCGGCGGCGTCTTGTGGCTTGGCCGGAGCGACGTTGATCATGTCCGCGCCCACGGACTCCGCGCCGTCGAACCGGCGGCGGAGTCGACGACGACCGACACGGTCTACGATGCCGCGTCGCTCACCAAGGTGGTGGTCACCGCCACCGCCGTCCTGCAACAGGTCGAGCGCGGCCAACTCGCGCTCGACGCGCCGGTCGCGCGGTGGCTGCCCGACTTCGCCGCCCACGGAAAGGGTGCGATCACCGTGCGTCACCTGCTCGCCCACCGGTCCGGCCTCCGCCCCGGCCTCAGTCTCCAGCCCGCTTGGAGTGGACGCGCGGCGGCGCTCGCGCTCGCCTGCGCCGAACGTCCGCAAGCGACTCCGGATGAGCGCTTCGTCTACAGCGACATCAACTTCATCGTTCTCGGCGAACTCGTCCGAGCAGTGTCCGGCGAGGAACTCGACCGCTACGCAGCCCGCCACATCTTCGCGCCCCTCGGCATGGTCGACTCCGGCTTCAATCCCGGCGAAGCGCTTCGACCGCGCATCGCGCCGACCGAGCGGGTCGGCGAGGCGCTGCTCCGGGGAATCGTGCACGATCCCACCGCGCGTGCCATGGGGGGAGTCGCCGGGCATGCCGGGTTGTTCACCACGGCCGCCGACCTCGCACGCTTCTGCCGCATGATCCTCGCGGACGGTCGCGGGCCGGACGGCCGCGCCGTTTTGTCGTCCGCCTCGGTCGCGGACATGACCCGCGCGCAGACCAACGGCGTGGATCGGCGCGGGCTCGGCTGGGACATCGACACGCGCTTCTCCGCGCCGCGGGGAACGCTCTTCCCAACCGGGCGGTCATTTGGTCACACCGGCTTCACCGGCACCTCGGTGTGGATCGATCCGGGCTCCGCGACCTTCGTCATCTTCCTGTCGAGCCGCCTCCACCCGAAGGGCCAGGGCGACGTCTCCGACCTGCGCCGCACGCTTGGCACGCTCGCCGCCGAGGCCGTGGGTCTGAAGGCGCCTTAGCGCGGGGGCGGATGTCCGGACCGCACCGCCGGGCGTTGCTTCGATGGTTCCACCGGCCTGTCGTGCGCCGCGGGCGCGCGGCGCCGCGGGTCCACGCCACCAGCCGTACATCCCCGCCCCCACGACCGCACCCCAGGCAATGACGGCCACACCCGACCATGGCCAGACCTGCGGGAGCGAGGCGGACGGAGAGACGATGGAAAGGGCTAGCCACGCCAGCCCGACCAGCGCAAGCGCGGCGAGCCCGACCCTGCGGACGGGGTGTGTGGGAGAGGAGTCGGGCGCCATGGAAACGCGAAGCGGGCGCGCCCGGACCGCCGCGCCGTGGGAGGCGCGACGGGCTGCGCGGACCTTGACGGCGCCGTCCCAACATCGGCATCGTGGCACCATGGCTGGAGCGGAACCGCGCGACCGACGGGAATTCCTCGTCAAGGGGGGCCTGGCCCTCGCCGTGCTCGCCGTCGCCGCCGTGCTCATACTCCGCGGTTTCGATGTTAAAGCCATGATATTCAATATCATGGAATTTATCCGGCTGCTCGGACCGCTGGCATTCTTCACGGCCATGGCGCTGCTGCCTGCGGTGGGATTTCCCTTGATGGCCTTCGCGCTCACGGCCGGGCCTGCGTTCGGCGCGCAACTGGGGCTGGGAGGGGTGCTGCTGGGGTCGGCCGCCGCGATCACGGTGAACGTGGTCCTGACCTACTGGCTGGCGCGCCGCGCCTTTCGGCCCTTGCTCGCGTGGGTGCTGGGTCGCTTGGGATACCGCATCCCGGTGGTTCCGGCCTCGGAGCACTTTGAGTTGACGTTGTTGGTGCGGATCACGCCGGGGCCGCCGTTCTTCGTCCAGAGCTACCTGCTCGGGCTCGCGGAAATCCCGTTCCGGATCTACCTCGTGCCCTCGCTGCTCTTCCCGATGATCAACTTGAGCGGCGTGGTCATCTTCGGCGACGCGTTGATGCACGGCAAGGCGAAGGTCGCCGTGCTCGGAATCAGTCTCGTGATCGCCGCGATTCTCGGCGTGCACCTGCTGCGGCGTCATCTTCGCCTCCGGCGGCAGCGACCGAAGGCGTACGGGGACGGGAACGCATGACTCCGCCGACGGGCAGCGAAGGGGAGTTCAGTCGTGCGGGCGGGGGCGTGACCCGGTCGCGGAGCGGGCGCGGCGAGGCCGGCGGGACCGATGAGGCAGGCCCTGGGGCGGGGGTGATCAGCGTCGGAGAGTTCACGCGGCGCGTGAAGCGGCTGCTGGAGGACGGCATGCCGGCCGGCTGGGTCCGCGGGGAGGTCTCGAACCTCAAGACGCAGGGCAGTGGTCATGTCTATTTTTCGCTGAAGGATGCCGAAGCGACTCTTTCCGCCGTGCTGTTCCGCGGCGACGCGGCGAGGCAGAGCGTGGTGTTGCGGGACGGTCTGCAGGTCGTGGTCTTCGGTCAGGTGAGCGTCTACGAGCCGCGCGGCCAGTACCAACTCGTCGTCCGGGCCGTGGTCGAGGATGGCGTGGGCCGCCTGCAGCGGGAATTCGAGGCGCTGAAGCGGCGGCTGGCGGAGGAGGGGCTCTTCGCCCCGGAACGCAAGCGGGCGCTGCCGGAGATGCCGCGGACGATCGGGTTCGTGACGTCGCCGACCGGCGCGGCGGTGCAGGACTTCATCCAGATCCTGCGACGCCGGTCGTGGCGCGGCCGGCTCGTGATCCTGCCCGCGAAGGTGCAGGGGGAGGGAGCCGCTGCGGAGATGGCGGCCATGCTCCGCGCGGCCGAGGCGCTCGGGATGTTCGACCTGCTGGTGATCGGGCGCGGAGGCGGCAGCCTCGAGGATCTGTGGGCTTTCAATGAGGAGCCGCTGGTGCGGGCCGTGGCGGCGTGCACGGTACCGATCATCTCGGCGGTCGGGCACGAGATCGACATCACGCTCTGCGACTTCGCCGCCGATCTGCGCGCGGAGACGCCGAGCGCTGCGGCGGAACTCATCTCCAGCCGCTTCATCGCCTGCGTCGAACGCGTGACGCGTGCCGCTGAACGTCTCGGGCGCGAGGTCGAGGCCGGCGCCGAGGCCGCCCGGCGCCGTGTGGAGCACGCCGGCTCGCGCCTGCGCCTGCTCACCCCGGCGGCGCTGGTGGAGCGCGGCTATCTTCGCGTCGATGATCAGCGCAACCGGCTCGAAGCAGCGATGCACCGGAGCGTGCGGGAGCGGAGGCGCGCGCTCACCCAGCGCGCCGCCGCCTTTGCGCGGGTGTCGCCGGAGATGCGCATCCGGCTCGAGTCCCAGCGGCTCCTCGGACTCTGGAAGCGGCTGGAGGCGGCGAGCCCGGCGTCCGTGCTCAACCGGGGCTTCGTGATCCTGCGCGATGGCGCAGGCCAACCGGTGCTGCGCCGCCAGGCGTTGGCTGCGGGAGCCCGCGTCTCGGCGGAGTTCGCCGATGGGCGCGCCTCGCTGACCGTCGATTGAATTGCTTCGGACCGTCGCGGCGAGGCGGGCTGCCGCGGGACGGCTACGGCGACGCGGGACGATTCTTCGCCAGCCAGGCTTCGTACTCGGCGCGCGGCATGAAGCGGAGCGAGGCGCTGTTGATGCAGTAGCGCAGGCCGGTGGGAGCCGGGCCGTCCTCAAACACGTGCCCAAGATGGGCCCCGTCGACGCTGCAGTGGACCTCGACGCGGACCATGCCGTAGCTGGTGTCCCGCGCCTCGCCAATGAAGGCGCGCTCGATCGGCTTGGTGAAGCTCGGCCAACCCGTGCCGCTGTCGAACTTGTCGCGACTGTCGAAGAGCGGCGTGTCGGAGCAGACGGAGAAGTAGACGCCGTCTCCCTTGTGATTGAAGTACTTGTTGCGGAACGGCGGTTCGGTGCCCTGCTGCCGCGCGACATGATACTGCTCGGGCGTGAGCATCTGGCGCCATTCCGCGTCGGTGCGTTGGACGCGGGCCTTGCCCATGTCGATCACGACATGGGAGGGGAGTCCACAGGCGGAGATTTCACCGGGCTTACATTCGAGCGCATCCTTGGCCATGGGAGGGGAGTCAGACGAGGACTTCGCGGGCTTGGCGCCCATCGCGAGGAAAGCGGCCAGACCTGTGGCCGCCGAAAGAAGAAGGAGCCGGAATTTCATGATCGGGGAGTCCGGTTAGACTCGAGGAAGTTAGGCGGGTGCCCCCGGAAAGCAACCTGCCGCGAAGAGTGAACGCGCCGATGCCCACGCTCGGCAGAGGCACGGGTAGGCGTGCGCGCGGGGACCCGCGCACGCCTCCCGTCATCGTAGTCCAACTCAGAGCTTCGGGAACTTCACCCAGCGGGCCCCGGCGTGGGAGCTCTTCACCAGGGTCTCGATGAAGGCCATGCCGTAGACACCGTCGTCAATCGTCGGGAAGTCCAGGTCCTTCGGCAGGGGCTGGCCTTGCACCTCGGCGGAGATCGCGCGGAAGGCTTCGGCGTAGAGATTGCCGAAGGCCTCAAGGTATCCTTCCGGATGCCCGGCCGGGATGCGGGTGGCGCGCTTGGCGGCGTCGCCGACATACCCGTTGCCGCGGCGCCAGAGCTGGGCCGGGCGGTCCGGGAACTTCACCCAGAGCTCATTCGGATGCTCCTGGTGCCATTCCAGACCGGCCTTGGTGCCGTAAATGCGGATGTTCAGGTTGTTCTCCTCGCCCACGGAAATCTGCGAGGCGTGGAGGATGCCCTTCGCGTCGCCCTTGAAACGAAGCAGCACGTTTCCGTCGTCATCCAGCGCCCGTCCCGGCACGAACGTCGAGAGGTCGGCGCAGAGCTCCGAAATCTCCAGGCCGGTGATGTAATGCGCGAGGTTCTCAGCGTGGGTGCCGATGTCGCCCATGCAACCGGCGGCACCGCTGCGCTTCGGATCCGTGCGCCACGCCGCCTGCTTCTGGCCGCTCGCTTCGAGGCGGTTGAAGAGCCAGCCCTGCGGGTATTCGACGACCACCTTGCGGATGTCGCCCAACTCGCCGGCCCGCACCATCGCGCGCGCCTGCTTGACCATCGCGTTGCCGGTGTAGTTGTGCGTCAGGACGAAGACCTTCTTCGTCTTCGCGACGATCTTCCGGAGCGCCTTCGCCTCGGCGAGGTTGAGCGTCACCGGCTTGTCGCAGACGACGTTGAAGCCCGCTTCGAGGAAGGCCTTCGCCGGCGGGAAGTGCTGGTGATTCGGCGTGACGATGATGACGAAGTCGAGGCGGCGGTCGGCCGGCATCGCCTTCTCCTTCGCCGCCATTTCCAGGTAGCTGCCGTAGACGCGGCTGGGGTCGAGGAACAGGTCCGCCCCGGAGTCCCGCGAGCGGGCGGCGTCCGAGGAAAACGCGCCGGCGACGAGGTCGGCGCGGCCATCCATGATCGCGGCGATGCGGTGCACCGCGCCGATGAAGGCGCCGCGACCGCCGCCGATCATGCCGAAACGAAGTTTGCGATTCATGCGTGAGGGAGGGACTGGAGTCGGTGAACGGGTGAGGTCCGGCGCTCAGGCGTTCTTCTTGTCGAACGCCGCGTCGAACGCGATCGCGCTTGAGGGGAAGTCGACCTTGCGGACGTACGCCGCGGCTTCCCGCGCACCGTGCACGCGGTCCATGCGGATGTCCTCCCACTCAACCGAGAGGGGACCCTGGTACTTGATGTCGTTCAGGGCGACGATGATGTCCTCGAAACGGATGTCTCCGTGGCCGAGCGAGCGGAAGTCCCAGAAGCGGCGCGCATCGCCGAAGTCCGTGTGGCCGCCGAAGACGCCGACCGTGCCGTCGCCGTGGCCCCACCACACATCCTTCATGTGGACGTGGTAGATGCGGTCCGAGAACGTGCGGATGAACTTCACGTAGTCGACTCCCTGATACCCGAGGTGCGACGGGTCGTAGTTGAACCCGAAGCGCGGGTGGCCCTTCACGGCGGCGATCGCGCGCTGGGCGGAGGCGATGTCGAAGGCGATCTCGGTCGGGTGCACCTCGAGGGCGAAGTTCACGTTGAGCTTCTCGTAGGCGTCGAGGATCGGGGTCCAGCGCTTCGCGAAGTCGACGAAGCCCTTCTCCCAGTGCGCCTGGGAGGTCGGGGGGAAGGCGTAGATCGTGTGCCAGATCGAGGAGCCGGTGAAGCCATTGACCACGGCGGGCGTCTTGTCGCCGGCCTTGCGGCCCGGCTTCGCGTCCATGAAGGCGCGGGCCGCCTTGCCCGTCGCGATCATCTGCCGGGCGGCGCGCTTGCGCACGCCCTCGGGATCGCCGTCGCCCCAGATGGACGGAGCGAGGATCGACTGGTGACGTTCGTCGATGAGGTCGCACACGGCCTGACCAACGAGGTGATTCGAGACCGCGAAGGCGGTCAGCCCGTGGTCCAGCAGCAACTGCCACTTGTCGCGGATGTACGTCTTGGAGGACAGCGCGGCGTCGACGTCAAAGTGGTCGCCCCAGCAGGCGAGTTCCACGCCATCATAGCCCATGCTCTTGGCGAGCGGGGCGAGCTTTTCGAGGGGCAGGTCGGCCCATTGGCCGCTGCAGAGCGTGACGGGTCTTGGCATGGCGTTGATACGGGTTGGAGGGTTGAGCAGGGAGGAAAGGCGCGGCGGAGAGCGTGGTGGAGCCGGTGAACTCGGCAGGGGTGGCTTGTCAGGAAGCGGCTTGGGAAGAGCGGTTCGCGGGGAGGGGCGCTGGGACAGCGGTTCGGGAAGCGGGGAGGGCGGGATCGGATCCGGGAGCCGGGGTAGCGGAGACAACACCGGGCCGGAAGGCTCGGGTCGGAAGTATTTTCCTGAGGGAAATTACGCCGCAAGCGGAAACGGATTTTCAACTGCGGGTTCGGTCCCCAGGCTGCGGAAGTGACCGCCCTGCGACGTGGCTTTTCGACCCTTGGCTGCCCGGATCTTTCTCTGGAGGAGGTCCTTGATCTGGGAGGCCGGTTCGCGATGGATGCCGTCGAAATCCGGTCCCTGGCCGGCACGACCGATCTGCCGACGCACTTTGCCGCGCAGTACGGATCGCCGGAGGCCTTGTCGGAGCACCTGGCCGCCCGGCGTCGCACGCTGCGGACGGGCCCCGGGGGGGATCCATCGATCGTCGCCTTGGGGACTTCGTTCCGACTGATCGGAGCGGGGCCGGGAGATCGCGATGCATTGCTGGCGCAGGCCCTGTGGGCCGATGGGCTGGGGGTGCCGTGGCTACGGGTTTTCGACGGCGGGCGCGAGGCCGACACCGGTGAACTGGCCGAGGCGGCGGCCGCCCTGGCGTGGTGGCGCGAGGAGCGTCGTCGCTGCGGCTGGACGGTGGACCTGATGGTGGAGACGCACGACTCGCTTCTCGACGCGGCGCGGCTGGCGCGTGCGGCCGAACGGTTGCCCGGGCTCGGCATCCTCTGGGACGCGCACCACACGTGGCGCAAGGGCGGTGAGGATCCGCAGGTGACCTGGGCCGCCATCGGCGACCGCGTGGTGCATGTCCACGTCAAGGACAGCGTCGCGGTTCCGAGCGCGCGTCATCCGTTCACCTACGTCCTCCCCGGACGGGGCGATTTTCCCATGGGCCCTTTGGCGGAGACCCTGCGCCGCGCCTCATTCTGCAGCGTGGTGAGTCTGGAGTGGGAGCGTCTCTGGCATCCCGATCTTCCTCGTTTGGAGGAAGCGTTGGAAGCGGCGCGGACCTGGGGGGTCTGACAGCTACGGTCATAGGCCAGATTCCCTCTTTCTGCGCTTGCGCTTTGCGGCCTGCGGCACTCGGTGGAGGCGCCGTGCCCGAAGCCTCCGCGTCACCTTTGTCCGCCGTGCCTGCCCCGGGCCGGTACACGCGCCTGCTGGCGTGGGACAGCATGCTCACGCAGGCCGCGGCGGGCTGGTTGGCGGCGGGGTGGCCGGCGGACCGACCGTTGGATCTTTCTGGGTGGCTGGTGGTGGTGCCGACCCGCCAGGCCGGACGTCGCCTGCGCGAGGTGCTGGCGTGGCGAGCGGACCAACATGGTCAGGCCGTTTTCCCGCCGCGGGTGGTGACGCCGGAGACGCTCCCTGCGTTGGTCCTGCCGGTCGTGCGGGGCGTGTACCCGGATGCGACCCGGGCGGAGCAGACTCTGGCGTGGATCGAGACGCTGCTGGAGCTCGATCCGGGGCAGTTTCCGGACGTGTTTCCGCTGGCGCCTCCGACGCGTTCGTTCAGCTGGGCGCGGGGCTTGGCGTCCCGCTTGCTGCGGCTGCAGGCCACGCTCGCGGAGTCCGGGCTGCGCATGGGGGACGTCGTGCGGCTGGCCGGTGGCGCCGCGAATGGTTTTCCGGAGGAGGCGCGCTGGCAGCAGTTGGGTGAATTGGAGGCGGCGGTCGACCGCCGTCTTGCCGCCCGGCAGCGGCGGGCGCTGGAGCTCGCGCTGGCGCACGGTGCCGCTGCAGCGGTTGACCCGCCGGCGGGCGTGCAGCGGGTCGCCGTGATTGCGACACCCGATCTCACGCCGGTGGCGGCGCGGCTCCTCGCGAGCCTCAGCGAACGCGTCCCGGTGGAGAATGTGGTCTTTGCGCCGAATGCCTCACCCGACTCCTTGGCGCAGTGGTTCGACCCGTGGGGACGCCCGCGACCGGACGCATGGTCCGGGCGGCCGCTGGACTGGCCGGACTTCGCGCAGCGCGTGCAGCTCTGCGCCGACGCCACGATGCAGGCGGCGCGGATGGTGGAGCGGGTCCGCCTCTATCCCAAGCCGGAGGGCCACATCGCCCTGGGGATCGCGGATCCCGACGTGCTGGGCGTGGTCGAGCCCGCGCTGGCTCGGGCGGGGATCTCGGCGTACAATCCCGCGGGTTGCCCCCGGCGCCGGGATGGCCTTTACGCACTTCTCGACGCGCTGGCAGCCTTCGCGCGTGGGGCGGACTGGGAGGCGGTCACGACGCTGGTGCGGTGTCCGGACGTGTTCGCTTGGCTTGAGGAGGAGGTCCGAGGCGCAAACGCCCCGGGCGACGGGGGTACCGCGTTTTCGGTGGAGGGCTTGCTGACGCAGATCGACGCGATCGGCGCCGATCACCTGCCGCCGGATCTGGCGGCGGCGCAGCAGTGCGCGAGCGCGGAGCCTCCGGAAGGCGAGCACCGGAGGCCCCGCGACCTGGCCCTCGGGGCGCTCCGCCTTCTCGCCGACCTGCGCACGCAGTTGGTGGCGGGATCGTTTCCGCAGAACGCGACGGACGTGCTGCAGCGCCTGTTTTCCGGGCGGAGCATCGAGACGGATTCGGACCTGTTTGCCTCGGCGGCGGCGTGGATCGAGACGGCGCGGGAGGCGGGCCAGGCACTGGAGGCATTCGACGGCGCGGCGCGAACCCTCGGGGATGCGTGGGAGTTCGCGCTGGCCCAGTTCGCGGAACGCACGCGCTTCGAAGCCAAGCGTGACGGGGCGCTGGAGCTCAATGGCTGGATCGAGCTGCTGTGGGAGGACGCTCCGCACCTCGTCGTGGCGGGGCTGAACGAGAAACACGTCCCGGAGACGATCGTGGGCGACGCCTTCCTGCCGGAGAAACTGCGCGAGCGCATCGGCCTCCGCACGAATGCCCAGCGCTTCGCCCGCGACGCGTACCTGCTGGAGGCTCTGGCCGCGCCACGGGCGGGATCGCGGGGCCGGCTGGAGGTGCTCGTCGGCAAGGTCTCGGCTGACGGTGAGCCCCAGCGACCCTCGCGGCTTCTCCTCCGCTGCCCGGATGCGGAGTTGCCCGTCCGCATCGCGCAACTCTTCGATGAAGTGCGCGCCCCCCAGTCGAGCTTGCCCTGGGCCCGCGCGTGGCGCCTCGCACCGCCCCCGTTGACTCCGCTGAAGACCCTCTCGGTGACCGCCTTCCGCGACTGGCTCGCGTGCCCCTTCCGCTTCCGCCTGAGACGCGTTCATCGCCTCCGGACGGTGGCGCTCGACCAGGCGGAACTCGACGCGGCGGGCTTCGGGAATCTCGTGCACCTGGCGCTCCGCGTCCTTGGCGACCCCGACTGCCGCGACTGTCGCGAGGCGAAGCGCTTGGAGGACGCCTTGCTGGCCCGCTTCGAGTTGGCGGTGCGCTCCCGGCATGGCGACCGGCTGACCCTGCCGCTGATGGTCCAGTTCGAGTCCGCACGACAACGCCTGCGCGCCGTGGCCGCCAAGCAGGCCGAGCAGCGTGAACAAGGCTGGGTGATCGAAGACACCGAGCGTGAGATCAAACTGACGCTCGGCGGCATGGCCGTGACCGGCTCGATTGACCGGATCGAACGCCACGAACGCGACGGGCGCGTTCGGGTCATCGACTACAAGACCTCCGACAAGGGCGACCCGCCGCACAGCACGCACTTGCGCCCGGCGGGTCCGGACGACGCGTGGCGTGACGACTGGCAGCGGGCCGTGAACGGGAAGGGTGAATCGATCTGGAAGGACCTGCAGTTGCCACTTTACCGGCGGTCGTTGCTGGAGACCCATGGACCGGAGATCACCTGCGCGTACTTCACGTTGCCGAAGGCGGTGGGAGACACCGCGATTCTGGAGTGGACTGAGCTCACGAGCGACCTGCAGGCGGCGGCGGAGCGCTGCGCGGTCGGCGTGGTGGAGGCCGTCCAAGCGGGGCGGTTCAGTCCGGTGGTGGAGCAGGCGCCGGACTACGACGACTTCGCCTCGCTCTTCCATCGCGGAGCCGCGGAGAGCGTGGCCTCGGAAGGAGGAGTGAACCCGTGAGGACGATGGCGAACACCGCGATCCTCGCTTCGGCGGGCTCGGGCAAGACCTTCGCGCTCACGAATCGCGTGGTGGCGTTGCTGGCCCTGGGCGCGGACCCGGAGCGCATCGTGGCGCTGACCTTCACCCGGAAGGCGGCGGGAGAATTCTTTGACGAGATCCTGAAGAAGCTGGCGCGGGCGGCCGGTGATCCGAAGGAGGCGGCGGCGCTGGCGGCGATGATCGGCCAGCCGGCGCTGGGCCCCGCGGATTTCCTCGGACTGCTCCGGCGCGTCGTGGACGCGATGCCCCGGTTGAACCTTGGAACGCTGGACAGCTTCTTCGCGCGTATCGTGAGGAACTTTCCCCTCGAACTCGGCCTCGGCGGCGAGTTGGAGATCCTGCACGAGCATGCCGCGCAGCGGGAGCGCCGGCGCGTGCTCCGGACGCTCTTCACCGCCGCAGGCGAACCGGACGCCGCGCAGAAGGAATTCATCGAGGCCTTCAAGCGCGCGACCTTCGGCGTGGAGGAGAAGGGCCTTGCGGAACGGCTCGAGCGCTACCTGACCGAGTACGGCGGGGTCTACCTCGCGGCGCCCCTCGGGGCGGTGTGGGGCGAGGAACAACGTATTTGGACAAAGGATACATCACCCGTCCGCGGCAAGCCAACCGTCGCCGAGGCCGTGGCCGGATTGGCGGGGCAAGTGCGCGCGAGCGGCGGGGCCCTTCGCGACACGCAGCGCGCCCGGTTGGAGACCGTGCTGGCGGACGCGGCGGAGTGGCGCCCGGGCGCCCCCCTGGGCACGGCGCTGGATGACCTCCTCAAGAAGGTGGTGGGTCAGCTTCCGGAGCTTCGGGCCGGACGAGGGCAACTCACGATCGAACGCGTGAAGTTCTCGCCCGACCCCGCGTTCGCGAAGGTGCTGGTCGCCTTCGCCGAGGCCCTGATCGCTGCGGAACTGCGGCGTCGGCTGGAGACCACGAAGGGACTCTTCGCGCTGCTGCGGACGTACGAGCAGCGCTACCACGACGCCGTAAGGCGCAACGGCCGCATGACCTTTGCCGACGTCGAGCGCCTGCTGCGTCCGGACGCCGGCGGACCCCTGCTCGCGTCCGGCGAGGATGCCTCGGAGGGCTCTCCCGGCGAGCGCCGGCTCGCGATCGATTGGCGGCTGGATGCGCAGTTCGATCATTGGCTTCTGGACGAGTTTCAGGACACCAGTCACGGCCAGTGGCTCGTCCTGCGGAACCTCATTGATGAAGTCGTGCAGGACCCGGAGGGAGCTCGTTCGTTCTTTTACGTCGGCGACGTGAAGCAGGCGATCTATGCGTGGCGGGAGGGTGATTCGCGCCTCTTCCGGGAGATCCTGCAGCATTACAACCAGACGAATCGCGAGGCGATCGAGGAGCAGGAGCTCAACGCCTCGTGGCGCTCGGGACCGGCCGTGATCGCGGCGGTGAACCGGGTCTTCGGCGCTCGCGCCGCGCTGGGCGAGGTCGTGTCGCCTGCGGCGGCGGACGCGTGGGCCCGGGAATGGCGCGAGCACACGACGGCGAGGCGCCATCTCAACGGCGTCGTCGCGGTGCGCTGGGCGGACGACCAGGAAGGACGATTTGCGGAGACCCTGCGCATCCTGCGGGAGACCGAGGCGCTGGCCCGCGGCCTGACGGTGGCGGTCCTCGTGGAGAAGAACGACACCGGCACGGCGCTGGCGGATTACCTGCGCCGCCACGGTCAGCTTCCGGCGGTGGCGGAGAGTGACTTGGCGGTGTGCACGGACAACCCCTTTACGGCGGCGCTGCTCGCGATGGTCCGGGCGGCGGCGCATCCGGGCGACAGCCTCGCGTGGGCGCACGTGCGCATGACGCCTCTGGGATCGGTCCTGGCGCAGCGCGGCATCGCCACGTCGGAGATGCTTTCCCGGCGCCTCCTGCGGGAGATCCATGCGGACGGATTCGCGGCGTCGCTGGAGCGCTGGGTGGAAGCGGCGGCGGCGCGGTTGGATCCCGCGGACGAGTTCAGTCGCCTGCGGGGGCGGCAACTGGTGGAAGCGGCGCGGGACTTCGACGAACTGGCCAGCCGTGACGTGGCGGAGTTCCTGCAGTATGCGGAGCGCACCAAAGTGCGCGATTCGGACACCGCGGCGGTGGTCCGGGTGCTGACGATCCACAAGGCGAAGGGACTCGGCTTTGACCTCGTCATCCTCGCCGAGCTTGAGGGCGCCGGGGGCCGCCGCTCCTCGCTGGCGGTGCACAAGGCCGCGGACCGCAGCGTGTCATGGATTCTGGAACTCCCGAACAAGGTCTTTGCGGACAGCGACCCCGTCCTGACCGCGTACAAGGACGAGGCGGAGGCGCAGTCGGGCTACGAGTCGCTTTGCAAGTGGTACGTTGCCATGACCCGGGCGAAGCGCGCGATGTACCTTGTCGCCCAGCGCGTGAAGCCGGAGTCGAAGAAGCGCGGCTTCCCGTGGCTACTGCAGACGGTGTTGGGAGAGACGTACGTCGAAGGCGATGAACGCTGGTATGAGGCGCTTCGGGTCCGTACCGACGAGTTGCCGGCGATGGCACCGGTGAAAGTGGACGCGCCGGCGGCGCCGGCCCGCCTTCCGGCGCGCACCCCCTCGGGCACTGAGCGCAGTGTGTTGACCGGGTCGCAGGTGTTCGCCTTGTCGGCATCCGCGGGGGCGGAGCGCGGGACGGCGGTGCACGCGCTGCTGGCGGAGATCGCGTGGCGGCGGCCCGGTGACGGTCGCGTGGAGACGGAACTCTGGATGGCGGCGGCTCCGGCGATCCGCGCCGAGGCGCAGGCGTGCGTGGATGAGCCGGCGCTAGCGGCGGTGTTTGCGCGGCCCGCCCCCGACGAAGGCGATCCGGAACTGTGGCGGGAGCGGGCGTTTGAGGTGGTGCTCGATGGCCACTGGATCACGGGCATCTGTGATCGCGTGGTGATCGTGCGCGGTCCGGACCGCGTGGCGCGGAGCGTTTGGATCTGGGACTTCAAGACGGACCGCGTGGCGGATCGGGCCGGTGCGGAGCGCGCGGCGGGCCGCTACGTGGATCAACTCGGCCTCTACCGTCAGGTGGTCGCGCGGTTGACTGGGTTGGCGGAAAAAGACGTCCGCTGCGGCCTCGTCTTCACCCAGATCCGCGATTGGGTTTTGGTCGGCTGAATTCGTCCTGCGGGAAAATGAGCTTTACAGTCTCGTGCCATCCCGGCACCTCTTGACGTTTCAACTCTCACACCATGGGCAACCTGAAGAAGAAGCGTCGTCTGAAGATGAACAAGCACAAGCGCAGGAAGCGCTTGAAGTCGAATCGTCACAAGAAGCGCACGTGGCAGAAGTGACGCGTCGGCGCCAGTGCCCGCGCCCTCTCCGCTGGAGACTTTTTTTTGACCCGCCGCTCCCCGCGGCGGGTTTTTCGTTTTTTTCACAGCCGGGATCCTGGCCGGGGTAGGGAATTTTATGCATAAGGTATGCGTTATTCAAAATATCATGATTGAAAGCCAATTGTGTAGATTTCGATCCTTTATGGGGGGAACAACCCAGATGTCTGGGGTGTGCTTCAGGGGTCTGAGCCTGAGTGTCTTTCCCGAACTCGCTGGGGTAGGAGGCAAAACCGTCCCTAACCTTCGGGTTAGCCGTGCCGAATAGGGGTCCGGCAGCCTGTTTCATGCTCTTCTCCCAAAAGGCCAAAGGGTTCTTCGTCGACTACCACCAGAATGGTATTTTCGTTGCGCGGACGAGCGCGCCCCAACCGCCTGTCGGTCCAGTTCTTCGCCAATGGGCAGAGCGTTGGCTCCGATTCGAGCTTTCCGTACACCGCCTCCTGGACGCCGACCAGCCTAGGCGCCTACGCACTGGTGGTGAAGGCTCTCGACAACGATGGCAACGTGGCCTCCGCCACGATCCCCGTCGACGTGGTCGCGCCGAGCGCCGGCCTCCCCCAGGTGTCCTTGGTCTCGCCGGTCGACGGCGCGCTCGGCACCGTCGGGGCTCCGGTCGCCCTCGCCGCCAACGCCGTCGACAGCGATGGCACGATCACCTCCGTGATGTTTGCCGTCAGCGGAGAGTCGATCGGCACGGTCCAGTCCTTCCCCTACGTCGTGCCGTGGGTTCCTTCGGCGCCCGGCATCTACTCCGTCGTCGCCACCGCCACGGACAATGCGGGCAATCGCGTGGCCTCGGCCGTGGCGACGGTCACCGTCAACGCGGCCGTGGGCAACCTGCCCGTCGCAAGCCTGGCGTTCAACGAGCCCGGTCGTGGCGTGAGCAACCCGCCGACCACGTCGGACGTGCTCAAGCCTGTGACCGTGGCCTATGGGTCAAAGTTGCTTGTGACCGCCAGTGCGGTGGATGAGGGCGGCTCCATCACCAACGCGACCTTCTTCCTGAACGGTCGACGGATCGCGTCGGTCAACGCCGAGCCCTTCTACACCGTCCTGCCGCTGGACACGCTCAGCGACGCCATCATCTCGGTCGTGGTCACGGACAACGCCGGCAACGTCACCACCCCGGCACCGCTGGCGATTCAGACGCAGCCGTCGAACGCGGCCGCGCCCCTTGAGGTCAAGCTTGACAGCCCGCTGACCAGTGGAAGCTACACCGCAGGCGGCCAAATCGTGTTCGCTGCGTCGCACAACGCGGGCAACCGCCCCGTGCCGGCGATCGACTTCTACGTCAACGGCTCGATCTTCACGACCCTGACGGCGGAGCCGTTCACCACGAATCTGGGCATCACCCGCGCGGGCACCTACGACATCCACGCCGTGCTCCGCTCGGAGAACCGCACCACCGTTTCGGCGCCGGCTCGGATCACCGTCCGGGCGGGCTCGCCGCCGAAGGTTTCGCTGACGTCACCCGCCAGCGGGTCCACGTCGCCGATCGGTCGCGGGCTCTCCATCGCGGCCTCCGCTTCGGACGTTGATGGTACGATCTCTGACGTCCGGTTCTTCGCGAACGGCGCGCCCATCGGCTCCGCCTCCGCCGCACCGTACACGCTGAACTTCGTACCCGCGTCCCCCGGCGTCTATCGGATCACGGCGCTGGCGAGGGACAACAGCGGCCAGCAGACCGTTTCGGCGGCCTCTGCGGTGCTTGTGACCGCTGAGGCGTCGGCGGCTTCGTCCGAGACAACCCACAGCGGCAACTTCGCCTCTGGAAACGACTCCGGGCGCATCACGCTGATCAACACCGGTGGTCGTACCGCCGTGGTCATCGCCCAGACAACGGTCCCTCCCCGAAGTTCTTCTTCTACCGGGGGATCACGGTCGACTCCGGCAACGGCTTCAGTCTCACCGACTCCACTGGGGCGACGCTCATCAGCGGTCGTTTCTCGGACACCGGGGCGACGGGAACGTTCGACGGCGGCAGGGCCTCGTTCATCTCGCCCGTCACGTTCGGCACGAGCACGACGACGGTGCCTTCCGGCCTGTACAACGGCAACCTCACCGGCCGTGCGTCCAGCACGGTCGTCGGGATCGTGGGCGCAGACGGCACGTTGTCGCTCTACGTGGCGGACGGGACGGCGCGTGACGCCGGCTCCGGCGGCGTGAGCTCAAACGGTGCCTTCGCCTTCAATCTGGCTTCGGGCGCCCGGGTCGCCGGCACCATCCAGATGTCGAGCCGCTTCCTCTCCGGCACGATCACCGGCGGATCCCTCGCGGGCGCTTTCACGGGCGCTTCCTCGACCGGATCCTCCTTCAGTGACGGCGTGCTGCGCAACGTCTCGACCCGCGGGGCGGTCGGCTCCGGCGAACGCGTCCTGGTGGCCGGGTTCGTGGTGTCCGGCGACGCGCCGAAGCGGATGCTGGTGCGCGCGATCGGTCCGGGTCTCGCCGGCCTTGGCGTGACCGGTACGCTGGCGAATCCGAACCTGCTCCTCTACCGGGGTTCCTCGATCATCAATCAGAACGATGACTGGGGCAACAACCCCGAGGCGCAGGCCGCGGCCGCTCAGGTGGGCGCATTGCCGCTCCCCGCGGGCAGCCTCGACTCCGCGTTGGTCGTCACGCTCAACCCCGGCATCTACACGGCGGTGGTCGGTGGCGTGAATGCCAGCTCCGGCGTCGCTCTCGCCGAGGTCTTCGATCTCGATGTCCCCGAGCCGTTCACCGCGCAGAAGGTACTGAACCTCTCGACGCGCGGCGATGTCGGCACGGGTGACCGGATCCTCGTGGCGGGCTTCGTCGTCAACGGCAGCTCTGCCAAGCGCGTCCTCATCCGCGCGGTGGGTCCTGCCTTGGGCGCGCTGGGTGTTTCCGGTACGCTGGCGGATCCGGCCCTGCGGGTCTTCCAAGGCACGAATTCCATTCGTGAGAACGACAACTGGGAGTCGGGGAACAACCTTGCGCTGCTCCTCGATGCCGCCGCGAAGACGGGCGCCTTCGCCCTGCCGACCGGTGGCAAGGACGCGGCCGTGCTGCTGACCCTGCCGCCGGGCAGCTACAGCGCCTAGGTTTCCGGCGTCGGCGGCACGACGGGCATCAGCCTCGTCGAGGTCTACGAGGTCCCGTAAAGCCTCCTGATCGACCCAGCACGAAACCCCGTTCGCGGGCCGGTTCGCCGGCCTCGCGGGCGGGGTTTCTGCTTTTCCGACGCCGACGGCGCGCGTTCATCCTCCGCCGGCGTGATTCAAACCGGCCTCCCGCGCCGACCGCACGCCACCCGCTCATTCAAGGACTCGGCGACGCCACTCGGGAGGCGGGACGGCGCAGGCCGCCGGCGGCGGGAACATCCGGTGGCGCCGACGCGCGACCCAACGATAGCCGGCGTCGCGGACCGCCCGCGGGAGGCAACGGGCCACGCGGGTCCAGCGCCAGCGCGGAAGCTCCGCGAGGATGCCCAGCGCGGCATCGGAACGGAGCCGGACCTGCCCCGTCGCGTCGATCAAGACCAGCGTGTCAAAGTCTCCCGTGGCCAGCCCGGCTTCCGTCAGTAGCCGTTGGCCGAGGCCCGATTGCAGCGCCGCGAAGTGAAACCGCCCCGCCCGATCCCGACTAAGGATCGCCCGGACGATGCGATCGCATAGACCGCACACTCCGTCAAAGAGCACCAGCGGTACGACCGGAGCATTGACCCGCCCTCCGGCAGGGCTTGCGGGTGCTGCAACTCCGGCAGGGCTTGCGGGTGCTGCAACTCCGGCGGGCGATGCGGGCGATGCGGGCGATGCGGGCGATGCGGGCGATGCGGGCGATGCGGGCGATGCGGACACGGGATGATTTTAACCCGGTTCATCCCGCTCGCCAAGCCCGCTTTGCTGTTGAGCCATCGGGTCCATCGGGGCAGCGTGGTCGCGTTCCGGGGCGCCCCGGCCCGGGCCCATAGCTCAACGGTCAGAGCAGAGGACTCATAATCCTTTGGTTCTGGGTTCGAATCCCAGTGGGCCCACCAGACTTCCCTGTCTGGCGACGGGTCTTGCACACCCGGGCTTGCCGGCACCCTGTGGTCGGGCGAGGGTGCGGCGGTCATGCCGCGTTTTGACCGCCATCTGGGAATCGATTACTCGGGCGCTGGCACGGCGGACACCCCCCTGACGGGACTGAGGCTGTTCGAGGCGACCGCCATCCACGGTGCCCCAGGCGCTCCAGGTCGCGACCAGCGCGCCGACCCTGAACGCGACTCTCCGTCCGTTCCCACCGTTGCAGCCGTCCCACCCCGACCCGACGCGACTGGTGACGCTCCGCCCGTTACCACCCGCGAACTCCGGCCCGGTGCGGGTCGGGGGCATTGGACCCGGCGCGGGCTCGCCGCGTGGCTGGCTGCGACCCTCACCGCGTCGCGGCGGCCGATCATGGTCGGCATCGACCATGGGTTTTCGTTTCCGGAGGCGTACTTCGCCGCACACGGCGTGCCGCGGGACTGGCACCGTTTTCTTCCTGACTTCTGCGCGCACTGGCCGAGCGATGCGCCGGGCATGACCGTCGAGGCGCTGCGCCATTCCCGTACCGCTGGGGCGGCGCGCCGCGGCGGCCAGGCGCGCTGGCGACGGCTTGCTGAAGTGCGTTCCGGGCCGGCGAAGTCCGTCTTCCACTTCGACGTTCCCGGCTCCGTGGCGAAGTCCACCCATGCCGGTCTCCCCTGGATCCACCTGATTGGCGAGCGCGTCGGCTGGCATCGCTTGCACGTGTGGCCGTTCGACGGTTGGACGCCGCGTCCGGGGTGTCATGTTCTGGCCGAGGTCTACCCCTCGCGGTGGAGCCGCGCCCTCCCGCCGCGGCCGGACCATACGCCGGATCAACACGATGCGGCGTGCGTGGCGGCGGCGTTGGCCGCCGCCGACCGATCCGGGGAACTGGAGGCGTGGTGGTCGCCGCCGCTGACTCCCGCGGAGCGCCGGCAGGCGCGTTACGAGGGCTGGATCTTGGGCGTAGAAGCCTGAAAGCGATGGCGGTGGGCTTGGCCGTCGAGCAGTCAGCCGCGCGACGCAACGGTGATCCGGGTGCGATGCGGTGTCGCCGGATGCCGCGCCTCGTCTTTCCCGACCGCCTCGTCGCGTGAATGCCCGATCCCGTATCGGGCCTCCGCCTCGAGCGAACACTGGGCGCGGATTGGCTTTTTTCCGGGCCGCGTTACCGTCCCGCCATGGGCTCGATTGTTCCCGTCTTCACCCCGCTCGCGGTTTCGGAACATGACGCCGTCGCGGTGCTCCTCCACCGCTCGCTCGCGGGATGGTACGAGTCGAAGCTGGGGCAGGGGGCTCGGTTCGGTGATCGGCCGGAGCCCTTCCGCCTGATTCCCGAGGTGTATGCGGCGCTCGATCCGGACGAAGCGCTCGCGGCGCGGGCGCCAGACACCGGGCAGCTCTTGGGCGTGTGCTTCGTGCACCCGCGCCCCACGCACGTTTCCCTCGGGATCGTCGCGGTCGCCCCGGAGGCGCAGGGACTCGGCGTCGCGCGCGGGTTGCTCACGCGGGCGCTGGCCGAGGCGGACGCACGGGGAGTCCCGACTCGTCTTGTCTCGAGCCTGCTCAACTTGGATTCATTCTCCCTCTACACGCGCCACGGGTTTGTGCCGGAGGAGGTGTACCAGGACATCGTGGTTCCCGTGCCGCCCGATGGACTCCGGTTGCCGCCGGGCCTGCGGGCTGGGACGGCGGAGGAGCAGGGGCCGGTGGGCGCGGGTGGGGGAGCGCGGCGCGTGCGTGCGGCGAAGCCGACCGATGCCGCGAGGATCACCGCCTACGAACACGCCCGGCGAGGCATTGCGCGTCCGACGGACCACGCCCTCTTTCTCGCGAATCGCGTTGGGGACTGGCGGGTGTGGGTCGCGGAGGACGACCGCGGGACATTGACGGGATATCTCGTCGCCAGCGTGCACCCGCACCACCGGGCCATCGGACCGGGCGCGGTGGACGACGAAGCGACGGCGGAGGCGTTGCTGCTCACGGCGCTTGATTCGTACCGGGGCGGCAGCGTGTTGGTGCTCGCACCCGCCGCGGCCGCGGGCCTTGTGGCCCTCCTGTATGCGCTCGGTGGTCGCAACGTCGAGTTGCACGTCGCGCAGTCTCGACCGGTGCCCGTACCGATGGCGTCGTCGGCCTCCGGCTCCGAGGCAGACTCGGCGTCTGCTGCCGTGCCCGCTGGTCCGGCGGCCGCACCGACCGCCGGCACTCCGGCGACCGGGTCGAACGATGGGACAGCCGAGGCATGGATCCGCGCGCATGACCCCGTGCGGACGGCGGATGGCGCGGCGAGGGCGGACGCTTCCTCCGGGGGAGAGGCGTTGCCACAGATCGCGTCGCGGGGGTTCGCGTTTCCGACCTTCCTGCCGGAGAGCGCCTGAGCGCCCCTTTGGCGTTCGGCCCCGACTCCCGCTGTCCGCGGGTTGGCGGACGCACCCAGCGTCCCGGCGGCATGCGTCGGCGGGGCGGAACGAAGCCCGGCGCAACGCTCGTCCCTTGGCGACGCTGCGGTTTTCCGGGGCGCGCGCCGGTCCCTGTGTCCGTGGGGCGGCGCAGCAGAGCGCGGCCCGACGCGGCGTGGCGAGTCTAGCTCGCTTCCTCGTTCGAGAAGACGTGCTGCACGTCGTCGTGCTCCTCGAGCGCGTCGTGGAGCCGCTCGATCGCGGTGGCCCCGGCGGCGCTCACCGGCACGGTGCTGGTCGGGATATAAGCGAGCTCCGCGCTGGCGGTCTTGATCCCTGCGGCGTCGAGGGCGTGCAGCACCTTGTCGAAGCGCGTGACCTCGCAGCGGACCTCGAAGCCCTCGTCGGTCGTAATCACATCGTCGGCCCCGGCGTCGAGCGCGATCTCCATCAGGCGGTCCTCGGCGACCTGGTCCTTGGCGACGAGGAACTGGCCGGCGTGCAGGAATTGGAACGACACCGCACCGGTCGCGGCGAGGTTTCCCCCGTGCTTGGCGAAGATGCTCCGGACATCCTGGGCCGAGCGCGTCTTGTTGTCGGTCGTGACCTTGACCACGAACGCGACCCCGCCGGGGCCGTAGCCCTCGTACGTCACGTCCTCGTAGATCACGCCCGGGAGTTCCCCGGTGCCCTTCTTGATCGCCCGATCGACGTTGTCGGCGGGCATGTTGGATTCCCGGGCCTTGAGCAGCAGCGTGCGCAGCCGCGCATTGGCGTCCGGGTCGCCCCCGCCAGCCTTGGCGGCCAGCGTGATGTCGCGCGAAAGCCGGGAGAACACCTTGCCCTTGCGGGCGTCGGTCACGGCCTTGAGCCGCTTGACCTTGGACCACTTGTTATGGCCTGCCATGGCGGGTGACGGGAGAAGAGAGGCGGGGGAAACGAGAGTGCCCGCGACCCGGCGGGCGGCCGGTGTGCCCACCGACTTCGCCAGGCCAGAGGCGGATTACTTCTTGTTTGCGCGCTTGGCGGGCTTCCACGGATTGCCCCCGGCGGCAGCCGGGGCGGCGGCCGGGGCCGGGTCATCCTTCGAGAACTTGTTCACCAGAAGTTGCTGGATGATCGTGAAGAGACCGTTGACGGTGGAGTAGAGCGCGAGGGCGCAGGAGAAGTTGTAGCAGAACAACGTGAAGATGATCGGCATGAACTGCATCATTTTCACCTGCAGGTTGTCGGTCGTCGGCGTCGGCGTGAGCCGCATCTGCACGATCATGGTGGCGCCCATGAGCAGCGGCATGATGTTCAGCGGCAGGCCGAAGATGCGTGCGACGGTGTCGGGCGCGGACAAGTCATGGGCCCAGAGGAACGAGGCGAAGCGGAGTTCCGAGGCGCTCTGAAGCATCGCGAAGAAACCGACGAAGAGCGGGATGGTGATCAGGATCGGCAGGCAGCCCCCGAGCGGGTTGACCTTGTTCTCCTTGAAGATCTCCATCGTCGCTTGGTTCAGCTTCTGCGGGTTGTCCTTGTGTTTTTCGCGGACGGCCTGGAGCTGCGGCTGCAGTTTCTGCATGCGCTTGGCGGCGCGGGAGGCGGCGAGCGTGAAGGGCAGCGTGATGATCTTGAGGAAGAGCGTCATCAGCACGATCGCCCAGCCCCAGCTCGGCACGAAGTCGTGCGCGCTGTGCATGAGCGTGAGCAGGAACGGACCGACGTAGCCGGAGAGCAGGATCCGGTTGAAGAAGTACCGGTCGAACTGCATCACGCGGTCCTGCTGGTTGGGCAGGGACGCGAGGCGCTTGTACTCCTTCGGGCCGACGTAGAGATCGCCGCCGAAGGTTTCCGTCGCCTGCGGCGCGAGGGCCTTCAGGTCGACCCGCACGGTGCCGGCCACGCCGATGTTCGGGGTGGTCGTACCGGGGAACGGCGGGAGTTCGACCCGGCGCGTGACGATGCCTGAGCCGGGCTGGTCGAGGTGCAGGATCGAGGCGAAGAACTGATTCTTGACCGTGGCCCAGAGGACGGAGCCCTGCTGTTCGATCTGGGGTTTGGGGTTCGGGTCGCCGAAGCCGAGTCCCGCCAAGAAGCCGCCGCCCTGGAGTTCGCTGCGCTCGTTGAAGCGGAAGTCCTCGCCGTCGAAGAAGCCCACATTCAGGTACTGGCCGTAATCCAGCGCGCTGAACGGGGCGGCCGTGCCCAAGCTCAGTGCGGCGCGCGGCAGCGCGATCGTCTGGTCGGTGAGGTTGCGGAACGACGTCTCATGGCGGATCTCGTACGGGTCGTCGCCCTCGCGAACGGTGGCTCCGGCGGGTTGGATTGAGTAGCGGCGCGTGACCTCGATGCGATCCTCGAGCACGAGGCGGTAGACGGCCTCCGTGGCGGAGGACGAGACCAACTCGTACCGCGTCCGGCGGTCGAGTCCCGGGAAGTCGGCAAAGGCCAGAATGGGATCGGCGCGCAGCGCGTTGAACACGAACGGGGCGGGTTCGTTCTGGACCGCTGGGTACTGCCGGAAAGCGACCTCGCGGACCGCGCCGCCGAAGTCGCTGAGGCGGACCTCGACGAAGCCGTTGCGCAGCGTGGTGACCTCGGCCTCGGCATCGTCGCTGACGAGGGCGGCGAAGGTCGAGGTCGCGGCGGCGGGGGCTGCGGGGGCGGTGAGGCTCGGGGCGGCGGGCGCCCCGGGGGCGGTCGTTCCGGGGGCGGGAGCGGTCGTGGTGACGGGGGGCAGCGCCGACGGGGGCGGCGTGCGGCTGTTGCCGTAGATCAGGAAGGCAATGGCCGCGGCCATGAGGGCCACGCCGATGAGGGTGTTCTTCTTATCCATGAACGTCGGAAGCGGGGGAGAGAACGGTGCCTGGGGCGGCAACCGCGGAGGAAAGGGAGGAAAGAGCCGGCGCGTGCGAGAAGGCGGGCCGCTTCACCGCCGCGCATCGCGGCGGTGGGCGTGGCGGGACGAAGTCGACGCCGCCTGGGTGGAACGGGTGACAGCGAGCGAGCCGCCGCACCGCCAGCCAGCTCCCGCGCCCGAAGCCGTGCTCGCGAAGGGCGTCAGCGGCGTAGTGGGAGCAACTCGGATGGAAACGGCAACCGCAGCCCGGGCCCATGACCCAAGGCAGGATCGGCGACACCGTGAGTTGGTAGACCCGGATCAACCCGAGGAGGGCGTGGACCGGCGTGGCGGCGACGACTCGGGCCAAGCGGGCGGCGGGCGACGGTGACTCCGGGAGCGTCATGCGGCGGGGGAGGGACGGGGCGCGAGGCGCGAGCAAGCCTCGATGAACTTCCGTTCGATTTCCCGATACTCAAGCTGATTGAGCGAACGCTTCGCGACCAGCAGCAGATCGTAACCTGGCGGCACCGCCTCCTGATGCTGGCGGAAGACCTCGCGCAGGCGACGCTTGGCCCGGGCGCGTTCGACGGCCCCTCCCACGGCGGCGGTCGATGCGACCGTGCAGATCCGGCGCAGGTCGAGCGGTGGAGGAGGGGGTGCCGGACGGAGCCGGTACCACAGCGTGAAGCCCCCGCAATCGTGTCGCCGCCCTGATTCGCGGACCGCCCGGATATCGCGCTGGCGCCGCAGGTGCTGCTCGGCGCGGAAACGCATGGCGGACTCGGGCGGAGGCGGGCCGGGCGGTGACGGAATCAGACGACCGTCAGACGCTTGCGACCCTTACGGCGGCGCGCGGCCAGCACCTTCCGACCACCCTTGGTGGCCTTGCGGGCGCGGAAACCGATCTTGCGGGCGCGTTTCTTGCGATGCGGGCGAAAGGTGGGTTGCATGGTCGGAAGTTGATTAAGAGATGACTGAAGTGCCGGAGTTGCAGGAGGGTGTCAAGCCGCAGAACGGTGGTTGTCTCCCCCGGGCTCCCCGCGGGGTGGGCCGCCGCAGGGAGGCCCTCTACGGCCCAGCCTGGTCGCCCGCGCCCGCCTGCGGCGAGAACGTGGCGCCTTCGGGCTTGGAGATCCCCGCCCGCGGGCCCGTGGACCCGGCGAGGAACCGGAAAGGGAGGTGACGAATTGCGGAGGGCCGCTGCGCGCACTCGACAGCCCCCCGGGCAGCTTATCTCCTTGGCCCCATGGGTCCTTCCTCCCCGGCCAAGGCGACTCCCCGCCTGTCCAAGAAACAGTACGCCGCCCGCCTGCCGGCGCTGCGCGAGGAACTCATCCAACTGCAGGTGCAGCTGAAGGACGCCCCCTTTACGGTTGTTCTGATCGTCGCGGGTGTCGCTGGATCGGGGCGCGGCGACCTCCTCAACACCCTCGGTGAATGGCTGGATCCCCGCGGGGTGGAAACCTTTGCCATCCAGTCGCCCTCACAGGAGGAACGGGAGCATCCCCTCATGTGGCGCTACTGGCGCAACCTCCCGGTCCGCGGGCGCATCGGGGTGTTTGCGTCGTCGTGGTACACCGAGACCCTCCACGAGCAGCTCCACGGCGGCGTCAAGGCGCGCGAGGAACTGGACCATGAGCTGCGACGCATCCGGCACTTCGAGAAGCTTCTCGCGGACGACGGCACGCTGATCATCAAGCTCTGGTTGAACCTCTCGCGCAAGGACCAGCGGGCTCGGCTGAAGGCGCTGGAGGCGGATCCGGACAAGGCTTGGCGTGTGACTGAGGAGGACTGGCTGGCGCACCAGCGTTACACCCCGCTGGAGCGGACCGCGCAGCGCATCCGCACCGAGACGGACCGTCCGGGAGCGCGCTGGACGGTGATTGACGCCCTCGACGAGCGGGCGCGCAACCTGCGCGTGGGCGAGATCATCCTCCGCCAGTTCCGCGCCCACCTCCGGAAGGCCGGCCGCAAAGGCGCCGCGACGGGTCGCCCGGAGAGATCCCCTCGCGCCCTCGCGCCCAGCGGCGTGCGCTGGCTGCGGGCCACGCCTCTCGACCAGCGCCTCACGGAGGAGGAGTACGAGCGCAAGCGGGAGAAGTGGCTCGGGCGCCTCTACCGGTCTCTGCGGATCGCCTACGAGGCGCGCCGCCCGGTGATCTTCGTCTTCGAAGGCTGGGATGCGGCGGGCAAGGGCGGGGCGATCCGCCGCCTCGCGTCGGCCATCGACGTGCGTTTCTACCGCGTCGTGCCCATCGCCAAGCCGACCGATGAGGAGAAGGCGCACCACTACCTCTGGCGGTTCTGGCGGCAGGTGCCGCGCGACGGCTATGTGACCATCTTCGACCGCTCGTGGTACGGGCGCGTGCTGGTCGAGCGGCTCGAGGGCTTCGCTCGTCCCGACGAGTGGCGCCGGGCGTTCGGCGAGATCAGCGACTTCGAGGAGCAGCTCGCGGAGCACGGCACCATCGTCCTGAAATTCTGGATGCACATCTCCCGGGACGAGCAGCTTCGCCGCTTCCGCGCCCGGGAGGACACGGCGTACAAGCAGCACAAGATCAACGCTGAGGACTGGCGGAACCGGCGGAAGTGGGAGGCCTACGAGGTGGCGGTGGGCGACATGCTCGCGCTGACCGACCACCCGTTCGCGCGCTGGCACCTCGTGCCGGCGAACAACAAGCGCCACGCCCGCCTCGAGATCCTCCGCACCAGCTGCAAGGTCATCGAGGCCGCGCTGGAGTCCGGGGCTTAGCGCCCCCGGGAGGCGTCAGCCGGCCTCCCGGCGAGGTCGCCGGCGGCGGCTTGCGCGGTTCGGCGCCTTCGACCGCTAGGCCGAAAGTCGGCGCCCGCGCAGGGCTTCCTGGATCGATTCGACCTTGCTCTGCCGGCGCCCACGCGCGGGCGCGCGAGGCCGCCCAGCCCGCCGGGCGGAAAGGGGCGTTGCGAGTCGATGACTCAGATCGTTCGCTGACCCGGACTCCGTTCGGCCATGGAGGCTGCGGAGTCCGGGTCACCTCGTGATCAACGGCCTTGCGCTGGGCCGGGGGGAGATGACTGAATCTGAGTTTGGCCCTCTCCCTCCACACCCGCGCGGTCCTCGGACTCCTGCTTGCCAACGTCTTCTGGGGCCTCTCCTTCCCGCTGATCAAGGGGTTGCTCCTGCTGCAGGATCGCCTGCTCGCACCGGGCACGCCGGCGTGGTTCCACACGGCGCTGGCCCTCGTCCCGCGCTTCCTGCTCGCGACCCTCGTCCTGCTGGTCTGGCAGCTGGTTCGTTCCCGACGTCTGGGATTCACGCGGGGTGAGTGGACGCAGGGCGTGATCCTCGGCTTGTTCGGCTCCGGCGGCATGCTGCTGCAGAGCGACGGCCTGCATTACACGGCCGCCAGCACGTCGGCGTTCCTCACGCAGCTCTACGCGATCCTGATTCCGCTCTACGTGGCGTGGCGGACGCGGCGCAACCCCGGCCTCGCGGTCTGGGCCAGCGCGGGGCTCGTGCTGGCGGGAGTGGGGATTCTCGGGCGCTTCGATGTTCAGACGTTTTCCCTCGGGCGCGGCGAGGTCGAGACGCTGCTGTCATCGCTCTTCTTCATGGGCCAGATCCTCTGGCTGGACCGGTCCGAGTACGCGGCCAACCGCGCCGTGCCGCTCACGTCGATCATGTTCGGAACCGAGGCGGTGGTGTTTCTCGCCGCCGCGTGGGTCGTCGCCCCGGACCACTCCCTCGGTGCGGCTGCCGCCGCCGCGCTCGGAACGTTCGCCGGATCAGGAGCGTGGTGGGGTATCACCGCCGCTCTCACGCTGTTCTGCACCCTCGGCGCGTTCTCCCTGATGAATGTCTGGCAGCCCAAGATCCCGGCGACCCAGGCCGGTCTGCTCTACTGCGTCGAGCCGATCTTCGGGTCAATCAAGGCCCTGTTCCTCCCGGCTTGGCTGTCCGTCTGGACCGGCATCACCTATGCAAACGAACACGCGACATGGACGCTGCTGCTGGGCGGCGGCCTGATCACCGTCGCGAACATCTGGGTCCAACTCGCCGGCCGCCCGCGCTGAGGGGGTGACCTGTGATCGCGTTGGACCGTGGTCTGAACGCGGCCAGAGTTACCCGGATGCAGCCTCGCGCCGGGTGGCGAAGGCGCGGGATCGAGCGCTGAGGGTCGCAGAGGACGCGGCATGCGAGGGGCGCCCGGCGGACGGCCCCGCCGTCTCAACGGCCGGCCGGGCGTCGCACGAGGGCGTAAAGAAGAGGCACCGCGATCGGGCTGATCAGGAGCGACGCGATCGCCCCGAATAGCAGTGAAATGGCGAGGCCCTGAAAGATCGGGTCGGCGAGAATCACCAATCCGCCAACCACCACCGCCAGCGCGGTCAGCATCATCGGCCGGAACCGCACCGCCCCCGACTCGATGCAGGCCTCCTCCAAGCTGAGGCCCTGACCGAGGCGCAGTTCGATGAAATCCACGAGGATGATGGAATTGCGCACCACGATCCCAGCGCCCGCCATGAAGCCGATCATCGACGTCGCCGTGAAGAATGCCCCCATCAGCGCATGCGCCGGGAGAATGCCGATCAGCGAGAAGGGGATCACTGTCATCACCACCAGCGGGGTGCGGTAGTTCGCGAACCAACCGACCATGAGCATGTAGATGAGGATGCACACCGCCGCGAAGGCGAGGCCGAGGTCGCGGAAAACCTCCAGCGTCACCTGCCACTCGCCATCCCACTTCATCGCGGGCTCGCGGTCGTCCTCCGGCATCGCGGCGTTGAGCACGCGCAGCCGCGGGGTCGACCCGCCGAACTCGCGGGCGTCGAGCTTCGCGAGTTCCCGGTTCATTGCGAGGATGGCGTAGACCGGGCTCTCCACGATCCCCGCGACGTCGGCGGTGACGTAGGTGACGTTCTGCAGGTTCTTGCGGTAGATGTTCCGCTCGGCGGCGGTGGGGACGAGCGTGACGAGTTCGCGGAGCGGCACGAGGGGGGCCGCGGGGTTGAAGTCGGAGCGGACGGAGAGCGCGAGGAGGTCCTCGGGACGCGATCGGAATTCCCGTGGGAGCTCGAGGACGATGTTTACGTCCTCGCGTGCGGTGTCGGTGTGCAGCAGGGCCACCGGATACCCCTGCACCGCCATCTGGACCGTGCGGGCGATCGTGGCCTCCGTGATGCCGTGCAGCGCGGCCTTTTCCGCGTCGACGCGCACGACGGTGCGCGGCTGTCGCTCCTCGACGTACCAGTCGATGTCGACCACTCCGGGCGAGGCGCGGAAGATCTCGCGGACCTTCTCGGCGAGGCGAAGGCGGTCGGCGTCGGTCGGGCCGTAGATTTCCGCGACGATCGTCTGGAGCACGGGCGGACCCGGCGGCACCTCCGCCACCGCGAGCGCGGCGCCGTGGCGCTCCGCAATCGCGGCCAGCCGGGGGCGCAGGCGGCCGGCGATTTCGTGGCTCTGCGCGTCCCGCTCATGCTTTGGGCGAAGGTTCACCTGGATGTCGGCGACGTTCGAGCCTCGGCGGAGGAAGTAGTGGCGGACGAGGCCGTTGAAATTGAACGGCGAGGCCGCGCCGGCGTAGACCTGGTAGTCGCGCACTTCGGGCTCGGTCCGCAACGCAGCGGCCATCTCCCGGGCGACCCGGGTGGTCTGCTCCAGCGTCGTGCCTTCGGGCAGGTTGAGGATGATCTGGAACTCCGACTTGTTGTCGAAGGGCAGCATCTTGACCTTCACCGCGCCCACGCCCACGAGGCCGAGCGAGCCCGCGGTGGCCAGCGCCACGCCGCCGAGCAGCGCCCACCGCCAGCTAACGTGGGCGAAGAGCGGGCGCATCAGGCGGTAGTAGAGCCGCGTGAACCGATTCGAGTCCGGCGGGCAGTGCGCATCCGGAGCGACGGGCGATGCGTCCGAGCTGGCGCGGGCCGCGGCTGGCGCGGAGCCCGCGTGGGCGGAGCCGTGCGGCGTACCGTGGCTGGTATGGCGGCGCAGGATGCGCAGTGCGGCCCACGGCGTGACCACGAAGGCAACGAGCAGCGAGAAGACCATGGCGGCCGTCGAGCCGATCGGGATCGGCCGCATGTACGGTCCCATCAACCCGCTCACGAACGCCATCGGCAGCACCGCCGCGATCACCGCCCAGGTGGCGAGAATCGTCGGATTGCCGACCTCGTCGACCGCCTCGATCGCGACCTCGCGGAAGCTTCGCCGCTCGCCACCGGGCAGGCCGAGGTGCCGGACGATGTTCTCGACGACCACGATCGCATCGTCGACGAGGATGCCGATCGAGAAGATCAGCGCGAACAGCGTGATGCGGTTCAGCGTGTAACCGTAGAGGTAGAAGACGAGGAGCGTGAGCCCGAGCGTGACCGGGATGGCGAGGAGCACGACGAGCGACTCGCGCCAACCGAGGAAGAGCAAGATGAGGAGGGCGACGCCGAAGACGGCGATGCCCATGTGCAGGAGAAGCTCGTTGGACTTCTCGGCGGCGGTGGCGCCGTAGTCGCGGGTGACGGCGACCCCGACGTCGGCGGGGATCAAGCTGCCCTTGAGTCCGTCAACGCGGGCGAGCACGGCGGTGACGACGTCGACGGCGTTGGCGCCGGGGCGCTTGGCGAGGCTGACGGTGACGGCGGCCTCCTCGCCGACGGCGACGGATCCGGGACCGCCGGTGCCGTGGAGCACGTAATCGGCGGGCTCGGCGGGACCATCGACGATCTCGGCAACCTCGCGCAGGTAGATGGGTCGCCCTCCGTGGACACCGAGGACGACGGCACCGATCTCCTGAGCATCGCGGAAAAACGTGCCGACCTGGAGCAACGTCTCAACGTTTCCCGCAGGCAGCGCGCCCGCATGGGTCTGCGTGCCGGCCTGCTGCAACATGGGGATGACGAGCCCCGGACTGAGGTTGCGGGCGGCAAGCCGCTGCGGATCGAGTTGCACGCGGATCGAGCGTGGACGCCCGCCGATCACGGTCGTCTCCGCGACCTGCGGCACCTGCTTGACCGCATCGTCGAGTTGCGCGGCGATCCGACGCAGCGTGGCGTGGTCGTAGCGCGCGCTGTGCAGCGTCAGCGCGAGGATCGGCACGTCGTCGATCGTGCGCGGCTTCACCAGCGGCGGCGTGACCCCAAGTGGGATCCGGTCGAAATTGGCCTGCAGCTTCTGGTTGAGCCGTATGAGGGCGGCCTCGAGATCGGTGCCCACCTTGAAGCGAACGATGGTGAGATTTCCGCCCGGGCTGGCGGTGGAGTAGAGATATTCGACGCCGGGAATTTCCCAGAGCAGTTCCTCGATCGGTCGCGTGACCCGGTTCTCGACCTCGCTCGGCGTGGCACCGGGCATGCCGACGAAGACGTCGATCATCGGCACCTTGATCTGCGGCTCCTCCTCGCGGGGAAGCATGAGGATGGCGAAGAGCCCGAGCAGCAGCGACGCAGCGACGGCGATCGGCGTGAGTTTCGACTCGATGAAGACCGCGGCGAGCCGTCCGGCGATCCCCCGGGCGGGGACTTCGGAGGACGAGCTCGCGGAGGTTGGGCCGGACGTGGGCACGGGGGAACTCACGGCAGCACCTCAAGACGATCGCCCTCACGCAAGCTGGCAGGCGGGTTCAGGACGACGCGCTCGCCGACCTCGAGGCCCGCGAGGATTTCCACGAAGCCCTCTGGCAGAGCGACTCCGGTGCGGACCAAACGAAGCGTCGCCCGCGGGCCGGCCGCGGCGGTGTCAGAGGCCGACGTCGCCGCTCCCAAGTCGCGTCCGCTCCGGGCCGACGCTTCGGCGGGGGCGGCGGCTCCTGAGCCGGTTCCCGCGGGCGCGGTCGCAAGGACGAAGACGCGTTCCATCTGACCCAGCACGGACACGGCTGCGGCGGGAACGCTGAGGCGCCGCACGACGGGACCGGGCACGCGGAGGCGCACGAATTCACCGGAGCGCACGGCGGTGCCTGCGGGCACCGAAAGCTTTACCGGCACGGTGCGCGCAGCGGCGTCGGCGGAAGGCGAGAGTTCGGTCAGGACCGCGGAAAAGGATGCACCGGAACTCGGGGCAACCGCCGGGATGGCGCTGCCGACAGAGAGCCTGGCGGCGAGCGATTCCGGCAGATTCGCCTCGATCTGGAAATCGGATGTGCCCTCCAGCTCAAGCAGCGGGAAGCCCGGCGAGGCGAAGTCGCCGGTTTGGGCCATCTTGCGGACGACCACCCCGGTAAACGGGGCGCGAATCTCGGCGTAGCCCAGCATGACCTCGGCCTCGCGGACCATCGCCACGGTCATCGTCGCGCGGTCTTCGAGCGAGCGGACCAAGTCGGCGGTGCTGGCGCCCTGCGTGAGCAGCGACCGCTCCCGTTCGAGATCGCGCTGGGCGAGGTTCAACTGCGCGCGCGCCTGGGTCACGCGGGCGAGGATCTCCGCGGCGGAGATCCTCGCCAGCACCTCGCCGGCGGCGACGCGCTGGCCGAGCGTGACGGGCAGCGACTCGATTGCGCCCATCAGCTTCGGTGCGACCAGAGCACGCTCTGCGGGACGCACGGTGCCGACCACCTCGGTCGGCAGCGGTTCCTCGGAGACGCGAACGGTCGCGATGGAGATCCGCACGACCGGACGCCCGGCGTCGGCGGTTCCGGCATCACTCTCGCCGGCGCGGCTCGGTCCGGTCGACCGACTGCATCCCGTGAGCGCGAGCCCTCCTGCCAGCAGGACCCACGTGAGCAGGGATGCCCGCGTCACGAGGGCGGGCATGCGTGGGGACGGCGCGGAGGGAGCGGACACGGCGCTCGACCGTGGGGGGGCGGAAAGGATCGGCGGATTCATGCGGTGGAGACGGGTAGCGGGGAGACGAACGGCTCGAGGAAGATGGAGGGTAGTGATCCGGCGGGCGGCGCATGGCCGGAGAGGTGGGATTTCGCGAGTGGAGCGGTGACGGGCGATCACGGAGGGCCGTGGAGTGGCGCGGCAACGCGAGGCGACGGAGTTCGGCGGCTAGGGGGAGGCCGAGGCGGAGGGGGGGAGGGGATCCAGGCCGAGGGTGCGGCGCAGCGAGACCAAGGCGATGCGCTCATCGGCGGTGGCGATGACGTGGCGCAGGCGGGCTTCGAGCCGGCGTCCCTCGGCACCGATGAGGTCGGCGGCGAGCAGCGATTCCTTCTCGAAGCGGAGCCGGGAAAGCCGGGCGGCCTCCTCGGCCTGCTCGGCGGCCAGGGCGGAGACGGCGACCCGCTCGCGGGCGTCGACGTGGGCAAGGCGGGCCTGTTCGACCTCAAGGCCGATGCCCAGCGACGCGCGGCGCTCCAGGGCGCGGACCTCGGCCAGTTCGGCCTCGGCGCGGCGGACGCGGGCGGAGGTTTGCCCGCCGTCGAAGACGGCCACGTCGACCGAGACCCCGGCGAGCCAGCTGCGGCCATCGCGGTTCGTCTCCCAACCCTGATCGTGCTGGACGCTGGCGAACGCGTTGACGGTGGGACGACGCCCGCCGCGCGCGGCGGTCACCATCGCCTCGGCGGCGCGGAGGCGGGCGGCGAGACCGAGCAACTCCGGACGCCGCGAAAAATCCCCCGTGTCGGGGGACGCCGCTGCGGTGAGAGCGGGGTCATCCGAGAGCGGCTCGACCTCGGGATCCGTCGGTTCAAGGCCAACCGCGAAGCGGAAGGCGAGCAAGGCGAGGGCCGCGCCGTGGCGGGCCGTGCCGAGCGACTCTCGGGTGCCGGCGCGCAGGACCTGCAGCGCAAGCAGGTCGGACTTCAGCATTTGTCCGGCGGCGTGGCGCGCCTCCGCGACCGCGACGGCGGCATCGTACGCGCGCAGGCCGCCCTCGAGGGCGACAACGGCCTCGCGGGCCTTGCGAACGTTGAGGGCGGCGCGAACCACCTCAGCGGCGAGTTGCTGGCGTGCCAGCGCGAGATCGTGGCCGGCGGCCTCGACCCCCGCACGGGCAGCGTCACGACCGGCGGTGGCGCGGCCGCCGCTGTAGAGATTGTAGGCGATCGTCCCCGTGGCGTTGAGATTGTCGATCCGGCCCGGGTGATTGAAGTCGAGGGCGAACGTGAAGGCGCGCTGATTGAGGATCGAGCCGAACGCCATCATCGGGCTGTCGGTCTGCGTGTAGCGGGCGCCCAGCATCACCTGCGGTTTCCAGGCGGACTCGGCCTGATCGACGAGCGCGCGCGCGGCATCGACCCGCGCCCGCGCGGCCTGCGCTTCCGGGTGTCGCTCCAGCGCGGTGGCAACGCAGCGCTCGAGCGGCCACACGTCGGCGGCGGAGGCTGACGAAGCCAACGTGAGCGCCGCGACGAGGAAGAGCGCCGTCCGAAGAGACCTCGCAGCGATGAAGTCGGAGAAACGCGCGCGCCCACGCGCGGGCGCGGTGGGTGCGTGGACTGGGGCGAAGTTGGAACGCGGACGGGCAGAGCGAGGGAGCACGAGTGAAGTCACGGCGACCGGGGAAATAGACGCGGGGATGACGGAGGAGGCGCGGACCTCAGCCGCGGCGGCCGCCCCAGTGGATCACATCCTGCTCGTCGATCCACCCCAGCTTGTGCAGCAGCCACGCCGGCGGGCAAAAACCGGTCACGACGGACTGCAGCAGGTTGAGCCCCGCGGAGGCGGGCAGCAGCAGCCACCACGCGCTGACCTTCCAGGCGAGCAGGGTTCCGACCAGCACGACGGTGCCGGCGAGTAAACGGACGAGGGATTCGGATTTCATGGCGATGAGGCGGAGTGGACGAGGCAGGGGTACGGGATGCGCAACAGGAGCTGTCGGTCGAAGGAACGAAACCCGGTTGAGTTTCAGCAAATGAGCATTTGCGCATATGGCATTAATGTCAAGTTTAGTTTCCTCCGCGGAGTCGATGTTTGCCTCCGTTATCCGGTGGGCTGCGGAGGTGCGAACCGATGTCCGGGAAGGAGGTCGTTTCAGCGCGGTGGGCGATGTTCCTCCCGAGGGAGGGCTGGGGGCCTGACTTTGCCGTTGACCGTCTTCCGCTGCCTTGGCCAATGTTGCGGGCTTGGAACGAAGCGGCGTCCCGCAAGGGGCCTGCGCCGGTTCTCCACCGGAGAGGTGGCAGAGTGGTCGAATGCGCACGCTTGGAAAGCGTGTGTAGGGCAACCTACCGAGGGTTCGAATCCCTCCCTCTCCGCCAGTTTTCACCTCTGAGCGGCCGGACCTGACAGCCGATTTGCCAGTTGACGTGGTAAATCGGTCATGAGGCAAACTTCCGCCTTCGTGATTTCAGAGTTCACGAATCCCTCCGCGGAGATCGTTTTTCCCGTCGCCGGTTGGCTCGTTGGCAAACGTGTTCGCAAGAACTTCCCCACGCGTCAGGAGGCAAGAGCCGAAGTCGATGCGCTCGAAATCCAGCGTCTCCAAGGCGAAACCGGCGTCCGCTCCACCGTGACCCGGTTAACCGAGGAGCAGCTGCACGAGGCCGAGGCCGTGGTCAAACGGCGTTAGGGTAGGCCGCATTCGCTTTCATTCCACGTCGATTTCGCCCTGGAAAACTACCGCGCGCCCTCGCGTTAGAAGGCGATTGCTGAGGCGATAGCGTCGTACATCCAGACCAAGGAACGCGAACTCGAACAGGACTTGATCTCGGAGCCCTCCCTCGTGCGGCTACGGCGAGAGATGAACCGCCTCCCGAAACGATGCCCGGTCCGCACCGTTTCGGACCTCACTCCAGCTCGACTGGTGGCCTACTTCGAGTTCGGCGATGCCTCGCGCAAGACCTACAACAATCGCCGCGGAGTGATCTCGGGCTTTCTCAAGTTCGCCCTGCAACGTGAATGGATTGCCAGACCCTGTTGGGCCTGTCTGAGACGGAATCAATCAAAAGCAACCTGACGACATGGACCAGCGGCGACTCATCACCAGATGCGCTGGATGCCGTAGGCGTCGAAGGCGGGATCTCGGCTGACGAGGCTACGGTGCTCGATCTCGCACTGCGCGACGAGCAGGCGGTCGAACGGATCACCGTGGTGATGGGGCAGCCGGGCGACGCCCAAAGTGTGGGAGAGGGAGATCGGCAGGAAGCTGAAACCGTTGCCGATCACATAGCGTTCCAGCCAGCGCCCCAACTCGCGATCGAGCTTGAGTTTTCCGAGGCTGGTCTTGACCGCCATCTCCCAGGCGCTAGCAAGACTCACGCAGACTTCGTTTTGCGGATCGGTGACCCGGGTGCGGGCGCTGGCGGAAAGAGCGGCGTCTCCCGTGGCGAACCAGAGAATGGCGTGCGTGTCGAGGAGCAGTCTCATTTCATGTAGTCCTTGAAGCAGTCCAACGGGGCGTCAAAGTCGGGCGCCATATAGAGCACGGTGCCTTTACCGCGGCCAAACCTGGCGAGCGGGCGTTTAGGCGACACCGGCTTCATCTCTGCGATCCGGCGTCCGTGCTTCGTGATATAGAAACTTCTGCCCTTTTCCACCTGGGTCAGCAGCGCCGACAACTTGGTTTTGGCTTCAAACGCTCCGATCTCGGTGATTTCCGTGCTCATGGAACCAGACTGGTTGAACCGGTTGAAATGTCAACGCATGCGAAGGCCGGAAGCGCGGGAGGCAGCCGGCTAACCTGACGGCCGGGCCATCGCCCTGCGGCTACTGCGGTGAATCGCCAAAGACATGGGTGGGTCGGTGGAGGAATTCCTCGGGAGCCGGTGAGGATGAGACGAGTCGAAACGTCGCCGGCACCATGGACGGTGACGCACACGTATTCCTGCGTGGAGTGCAGGAGGGAGTACGGGAGAAATACAAGGAACGCGTTCACCGCGTGACCCAAACCCCAAAGCCGCACCCCGTTTGGCTGAACCGCAGCTTTGGCCCGATGGAACTGACGAACCCCCGGGGCACCCACGAGAGTTCGCGCAAGGCAAGTGTTCATGCTCAGGACATATGGTCTTCACAGTGAGGTTGATCAAAAGGTTCAACCTGCGCGGCCACGCTTTGGATGGGCGATGATCGGGCGGCGGGCGCAAGGAGGGCAGGGGATTGGCGGGAAAGTCACCGACGACCGCTTGCCAATCGGCGGGGGTCGTGCTTCTGATTGGCGCGGTTTAGCGGGCGTGGGTCGTGCCGACCTTCCTTCGTCCGCCCAATTCATCGTCGGCATTCTCGTCGGTTCCCAACCCTGCCCTCCCCATGTCTCATGTCCCCATGATCCCGTGCAATGTCTCCGGGCCGCTCGGCGTCTTGCACCTCCCCCGTCTCTGGCTGAAGGTTTCCCTTGAGGCCCGCGGCAAGCTTGCCCCGGGCTACCCCGGCATCGGCCAAGGTTACGACATGATGGTCATCGGCGCGCTCGGACTCTCCGCTGACGCCGTCAAGGCCTTCATCGCTGCTCGCCACCCGACCTACCAGCAGTTCGAGGCGTGGGTCAAGGCCCAGCCTGGTGTGAAGCTCGACCGCAACACCGTCCACCGGCTCAACACCGCGATCCTCAACTACCACCACGACGAGGAACTGTCCCGCGAGATCCGCGCCGCGACCGGCTACCCTGAGGATGGATCCGTCACCAGCACCGCCTGTGAGCTGAACGCGCTCGACGACTGGCAGGCCTTCCACGCCGCGGAGCTGAAGTAGGGCAGAGCGGTCAGGCTCTTGCTCCGTCTGCGAGCGGCGCCTGCCGACGAAAACAAGCGTCGCATCGTCCGCAGGGCGCGCCCTCAGCCGCGACCCCTTCGTGGCCGAAGGCGCGGGTTCACCGTTGGGCCGGTCCCGGAAATCCACCGGGGCCGGTCTCGTCAGGACGCGTTGACCTGAATCGATGGTTCGAGGTCGGACACGCCGAAGAAGCGGGGCTTGAAAGGCCCGTGGTGCACGGTGAATGAGGCGACATGCCCCAGACGGTGGAGCAGGGCACGGGGGGCGCCGTCGCCGCGGTCGCCGAGGCCGACTCCGATATCGACGAGGTACTCGCCGACGCCGAGGTGCGCGGACCACTCGAAGCGGACGCGGAGGCATTCGCCGGGGGTGATGGTCGATGTCGGGATCTCAAGGTGCGTGCTGGACACGCCGAACGCGACGAAGTTGTGGCGGGTTGAAATCTCGAACGAGAACTGCAGCTCAGCCAGCGGCTCGCGGGCCTCGATCCAGCAGTCGCAGATGACCCGCTCGCCGACGCCGAACACGGTGGCCGGTCGGCCGGACTCGTCGAGGAGCTTGAGTCCGACGACCTCGGCCTGTCGGCTGCCGCTCTCGCTCGTCCCCGCGCGCCACTGGCGGCGTTCGGCGGCCGGCAGGGTGCTGGAAGCGGCGGGCGCCTGAGGCGCGGCCGGGGCGGCGGGCCGCGGGTGCTCCGGTGAACTGTGCAGGGCGTGAAAGACGCTCACCGCCTCGGCGGACGGCCCATGGAATACGGGCCGGCCCTCGTGGAGTACGATCGCGTTGCGGCACAGCGTCTTGATCGACGGCAGGTCGTGGCTCACGAGGAGCAGCGACATCCCGGCGGCGAGCCGTTCCTTGAAGAAGCGTGCGCACTGCGCCTGGAAGAAGACGTCGCCGACGGCGAGCGCCTCGTCGACGATGAACAACTCCGGGTCCACGATCGTCTGGGCGGCGAAGGCGAGCCGCACCATCATGCCGCTGGAGTACGTCTTGACCGGTTGGTCGATGAAGTCGCCGATCGCGGCGAAGGCTTCGACGGCCGCCAGGGCGGCCTCCGCCTCCGCGCGCGGCACGCCTTGGAGGGCGGCGTTCAGGAGCACGTTTTCGCGCCCGGTGAACTCGAAGTTGAACCCGGAGCCGAGTTCGAGCAGGGCGGCGACCCGTCCCTGACGCTCGACGTGGCCGGAGGTGGGCGCGAGGGTGCCGGCAATGATCTGCAGGAGCGTGCTCTTGCCCGCGCCGTTGCGTCCGATGATGCCCAGGCTTTCGCCGCGACCGATCGTGAACGACACCGGGTGCAGGGCCTGGAACTCGCGGGCGCGGCGCCCCACCATGCGGTCTGCCGCCCCCCGCCACGCACCGGGAACCCCCGGCAGCGCGGCGGCACGGGCGAGCAGCGGCATCGTCAGCCGGTCCGAGGGCGTCCGCCACAACCGGTAGGCTTTGGCGACGTCGTGGACGGCGAGGAGGGGTTCAGCCGCAGGCGTCACGGGAGGGTGGGGAGGTGGGAGCGCCCGGGGGCGACCGGCCGGTTTCCCCGATTAGAACGCGGCGTGGCCCGGGGTGCGGGCGAAGGGAATGACGTCGCGGATGTTGCCGACGCCGGTGACGAACATGAGAAGCCGCTCGAAGCCGAGACCGAAGCCGGCGTGGGGCACCGTGCCGTAGCGACGCAGGTCCAGGTACCAGCCGTAGTCCGCGGTCGAAAGGTGATGGGCTCGCATCGCTTCCTCAAGGATGGGGAGACGTTCCTCGCGCTGGCTGCCGCCGATGATTTCTCCGATTCCCGGCACCAGCAGGTCCATCGCGCGGACGGTGCGGCCGTCGTCGTTCACGCGCATGTAGAAGGGCTTCAGGGAGCGGGGGTAGTCGTGCACCGTGACCGGCCCGCGGAAGTGCTCCTCGGCGAGGAAGCGCTCGTGCTCGCTTTGCAGGTTGTCGCCCCACTGCAAAGGGTGTTCCCAGGTGCGTCCGGACCGGTTGAGGATCTCGATCGCCTCGGTGTAGGAGCAGCGCTGAAAAGGCCGGTCGAGGACGAAGTCGAGGCGGGCGCGGAGCCCCTTGTCGACAAACGTGCCGAAGAATTCGAGGTCGGCCGCGCAGTTCTCCCGCGCGTCCTTCACGAGGTGCTTCACGAAGCTCTCGGCGAGGTCCATGTTGCCCCAGAGGTCGCAGAAGGCCATCTCCGGCTCGATCATCCAAAACTCCGCCGCGTGGCGGGAGGTGTTGGAGTTCTCCGCCCGGAAGGTCGGTCCGAAGGTATAGACGTTCGAGAGCGCGGTCGCGGAGGCCTCGGCCTCCAGTTGGCCGCTGACGGTGAGGAACGTGGGCCGGGCAAAGAAATCCTGGGCAAAGTCCACCTTGCCCTCCGGCGTAAGCGGGGGGGCCTTCGGATCGAGCGTCGAGACGCGGAAGAGCTCCCCGGCACCCTCGCAATCACTCCCGGTGATGATCGGGGCGTGCACATACAGGAAACCCCGGCTCTGGAAGAACTCATGGATGGCGAAGGCCAGCCGGCTGCGGACCCGGAAGACGGCGCCGAACAGGTTGGACCGGGGCCGGAGATGCGCGATCTCCCGGAGGAACTCCAGACTATGGCCTTTCTTCTGCAACGGGTAGGTCGCATCCGCCTCCCCTAGCACCCGCAGGGACCGCGCCACCACCTCCCATTGCTGGCCCTGCCCCTTGGAAGCCACCAATTGGCCTCTCACCTCGACGGAAGCCCCGGTGGCCGCCCGGGCGACTTCCGGATAATCCGGCAGGGAGGCGTCAGCGATCACCTGCACTCCCTTGAGGCAGCTTCCATCGTTTATCTCGATGAAAGAGAAGGCTTTAGAATCGCGACGAGTCCGGACCCAGCCCTGAACGAGCACATCGTCGATGGGTTGGGTGGCGGAAAGCAGGGCCTTGACGGGGGTCCGTTGCATGGCGGGGAAGGGAAGACGGAAAGGAAACCCGAAGGACGTGGATTGGCAATTGCGTAAGCGAGGGTCGGGAGCGGGGTTGATGGTGTATATTTTTGGTGAATGGAGAGCCCGATCGCGACGATGAAGGACCGGACACATGTCTGTAGTTGATCCGAAACTTGCCCCCCGTACGAACCTGCCGCCTGAGCTGCAGGAACTGCTGGCGCGTGAGGCGGTTTTCTTCATGAGCCGCAAGCGGATCAGCGATGCCCTGAGCGCGGCGCGTCAGGGCAAGGCAGCCAAGCTCTTCGTCAAGCCGCTGCCTTCGCTGTTCGGGGCGGCTCCGGATCCGGTTCCGGACTCCCGCCCCGGTCGTGCCGGTGGACCTGATTCGCCGCCGGAGAGCGTTGAGTTGCTGGAGGCCGGTCTGAAGAAGATCGAAGACACCCTGCCTGCCCTGTCCGCCTGCGTGGACCGCAGCATGGAGAATTTCCTGCGCGAGTATGACCCGGAGTACGTGAACGGACTGGCCGCATCGCGCTATATCGAGGACTGGCGCCGTTTGTTGGACACGTTCAGTGCGCGGGTCGGATTGGCGACGGAGGGGCTTTACCGGCTCCGCGCGGTGCTCGGAGCCCTTCCCGGAGCGGTGGCCTGTGGCGCCAGCGAGGAGGGTCGTCAGGCGATCTAACTACAGGTGGTCCGCATGCAGGAGGTGCATGAGGACATCCTGTTCATCAACAAGATCGCCGACGCCCAGCGCATGCGGTCTGGGATCGATGGCATCACGTTGTACCGCCAGCCCGAGCGCAATTGGGCCGGCTCGGTGACGGCGCTGCAGTTCGCGCAACCTCCAGCTGCAGTCGAGGCGGTCACTGGCCTGCTTGCGGACTTGGAGGAGGTATCGGAGAAGGTGCGCACCGCAGTCCAGGGAGAATGCCAGTTGGCATCCTATGGCTCCGGTCTGGGGGTCACGAGCTACCAGCGGCGGGTGTGGGTGTCCCTGCGCGAGGCGGCGCACTTGTTGATCAACCCGGAGAACATGGAGGCCGTCATCTCCGAGACGGAACAACTCATCGATGCGGGCAAGCTGCTGGACTGGCGTCCCGCCCGGGCGCCCGTCGAACCGTCCGCAGTCGCGGCGGCGAACGTCCCGACCAAGGCTCCCGGAGCTGCGACTGCGGCCTCGGACCATGTCCCGGCAGGTACGCCGCCTCCACCGTTGCGCCGGATGACGATCCCGGCGGACACGCCGGGAATCCCGGCCCGTCCCTCGAAGCCGCCCCCTGGGGTGACGGTGGCCCCGACTCGATTTGGGCGGGGTCCGGAGCTGCGTCTGCCGAGCCGGGGCGTTGGTGCCCCCGTGCGTCCCAAAACCGAGCCGGTCACCAGTCCAGGCGCGGTGCCGCTCTCCGCCTCCCCGTTTCCGGTGGCGGCGAAATCCGATGGCTCCGTTCCTCCTGAGGCCACGGCGGAGACGATCGCCGACCTGATGGCCGAGCGTAAGCGGCTGGAGCAGATCCTTCTCGAAACGCGGGCCAGCCTCACCGAGCGCGAGCAGTTCCTCAGCGAGAGCGAGGCGCGGTTGATGAAGGTCAGTCAGACTCAGCTGGAGCGCGAGGTGGACCTTGAGCAGCGCGAGGAGCAGCTCCGCGACCTTGAGAAGCGGCTGCGCGAAATGCAGACGCGCCTCGCCACCGAGCGTCCGGCCACGACCGAAAAGAAGGTCTGGGACGAGTTCCGCGAATAGGCGCCGCGACGCCGACGCCGCAACCGCACCCGTTGTCGCCGTGAAGTGCGCTCCGGAGTTGCCCCCCCGGCGGGTCGTGACACGGTGACGGGGGTTCGTCTCCTTCTTGGAGCGGTCTCTCCGCTCGTCTGACCGATGCTTCCTCCGATCCTTCGCCGTGCTGCCTCGGGCGCCCGCCGGAACGCGGGCGACGCTCCGTCTCCCTGCTCATGCCGGGAGGGTCGCCGCCCGCAGTGGTTCGCGCGGAGGGTTTCGAGATGGCTCCTCGCGCTCGTCCTCGCCTTCGCGGCCGTGCCCGGCGCCGATGCCCAGTCGCCAGCCCGGGCGGGTCGCTGGGCTCATGAGACGAGCCGACTGGCGCCGGATCCGGGCGTCGTCTGGGGTCGCTTGGAGAATGGCTTCCGCTACGCCCTTCGGCCGCACGCCGGGGTCCCCGGTCGGGTGGTGCTTCAACTCATCGTGCTCTCCGGATCGCTCGATGAACGTCCGGACGAACGTGGGATGGCGCACTACCTCGAGCACCTCGCCTTCGGCGGGACCGAGGATTTCCTGCCGGGCGAGATGGTGCTGCTCTTCCAGCGACTCGGCATGGAGTACGGGAGCGACGTGAACGCGCAGACCACGTTCGACTCGACCATCTACCGCCTTGATTACCGCCGCGCCGATCCGCTCCTGCTTCGGGATGGGCTCCGTCTCTTCCGGGGCTTTGCGGACGGACTGGCGTTCGATCCTCAGGTCATCGAACGGGAGAGAAAAGTCGTCCTCGCTGAACTTCGCCTTCGCAATACACTCGCGGGAAAGCGCGAATTGGCGTCCCTGCCGGTGGTGTTTCGGGGGCTCGCGTTCCCAGAGCGCAGCCCGGGCGGCAGCGAGGAGCAGATCGCGCGGTTCACGCGGGAGCAGTTCATGGCTTTCTACCGGCGAAATTACCGGCCGGACCTGATGGTATTGGTCGTCACGGGCGACATTGGGGTGGCGGCGATGGAGTCGGACATCCGCGAGCGCTTCGGCAGCATGAGTCGGCCGGTGGGTCCGCCCCCGGTCCGGGGTGAGGGGCGCCTGAACGCCCGGGCCTTGCGGGCGGGGGTGCTGCCGTTGGCGGGCATGTCGGCGGCGGCCGTCGAGGTGGCGACGGTGGCGCCCCGTCCGGCCGGGGCCGAGACCCAGGCCCAGCGGGAGGAGGAGCAGAAGCGGGACCTCGTGATGCGCCTCTTTTCGCAGCAACTGGCGGCGGAAGGTTTGAGCGACGGGGGGATCGAAGCAGGTTACAGCGAGTTGCTCGGTCACGGAGTGGCGACGGTGCGGGCGATGGTGCCGGCACCGGCGTGGTCCGCCGGGGTGACGACGCTGGATACCAGCGTCCGCCGGGCGCTGGAGTTGGGTTTCGCGGGCACCGTGGTGACGGAGGCCCGGCGCGAGGAACTGCGGCGCCTCGCCCTGCTCCGCGAGCAGTTGCCGACGCTGGATCCGTCCGTGCTGGCGGATGCCCTGGTGGAATCGATCACGGAGCACCGGGTCTTCGTGGGACTTGAGCAGTCGCTGGCGTGGCGGGCGGCGTGGCTGGAGACCTTTGGTCCGTCCGAGGCGCAGCAGGTGTTTCGCCGGCTTTGGGCGCCGGCATCCCTGGCCTTCCATGTCTCCGGTGGCGTCGGCGTGGAACTGAAATCGCAGAAGATCCTCGATGAAGTGGCGAAGGCGCGTCGCGGTCGCGTCGCGGCGCTGCCGCCGCGTCCGCCTGAGGACCGCGTGCCCTACCGCCTCCCGACTTGGGGACCGCCGGGGGAGGTGGCGGCGCGGACCGATCTGCCGGCCCTTGGCGCGGCCCTGCTCCGCTTCCGCAATGAGGTCCGCCTGAACGTGGTGTCGCGTCGCCAGGAACCGGGGATCGTGCACCTCGTGGTCCGTGTGGGAACCGGGCTCCTCGAAATGCCGGGAACCCGCCCGGCGCTGAAGGAGTTTGGCCTCAACACCGTGCTGGCCAGCGGAACCGAGCACCTGCGCGGCGAGACGCTTCGGGCGCTCGTGAGCCAGCGGTTCCTCGATTTCAGCTTCGACGTGGCGGACCGGGATGCCTTCGCGTTCCGCGCCACCGTCCCGGCGGATGAAGTCACCACGTTCCTCGGCGTCGTGGCGGACATCCTGCACCGCCCGCGATTCAGCAGCTTGGCGCACGCGGAGCAGCGGATGAATGCGGCGATGGGCCGCATGGCGGGCAGTTCGGGCATGGGCGACGGCATGCGGGCGCTCAACGACCGTCTCTTCCGCGGCGATGCGCGCTTCACCTCGGGGTCGCCGCTCGATTACATCGCCATGAGCGCCGAGGACGTGCGCCGCTGGATGGAGGCGCCTCTGGGGCGCGGCTACGTCGAGGGCACCGTGGTGGGTGACATCACCGAGGAGGCCACCGTCGAGGCGGTCGCGCGCACGCTTGGATCCCTGCCTCCCCGGGCGGCGGACAAGTCCACCGCCACGCCGGTCAGGCCGGCGCAGGTGACGGCGCGACCGGGCTTTGAGCGGATCGAGTTCACCGGCGAGCAAAACACCGGTCTCGTGGTCGGCACGTGGCCGACGAACGAACTCCGCGAGGTGCGCGACCAAGCCGCCCTCGAGATTCTCACCAAGATCGTCGAACTCCGGGTGCGGGCCGAGGTGCGGGAACGCCTTGGCCTCGCCTACTCGCCGTCAGCGAGTTTGTCGGCGTTCGACGGTTTTCCCGGCTTCGCGCTCCTCCAGACCCAGATCGACTGTGACCCGGCGGACGCGGAGCGCGTCGCACGGCTGGTGGAGCAGATCGGCGCGGAACTCGCCTCGGGCGGGATCAACGAAGGCGAATTCATCGGTTCCCGCGGCATCCTGAAAAGCCAGCTGCAGCGGTCCTTCCGCGAGAACGGATTCCTCGTCACCCTGCTCAGCCGCGCCCAGGAACGGCCGGAGGAGCGGGAGCAGATCCTGGGTCTGGCCGATGGGCTGATTGACAGTGTCGAGCGGGCCGACGTGGAGCGCTGGGCGGCCTCGCTCCTGCGGCGCGAGAATTGCCGCGCCGCGGCCGTGGTCCCGAAAGCCTTCATCGGCGTCTACCAGCTCTCGGATAAACCGTAGCCGGCGTTGTCCGTCGCCGACCGAACCACGCTGCGCCGGCCCGTCGGCGGCGGCGCAACGCGGATTTGAGTCAGTTGCCGCGCAGCGCGTTGCGGCGCTTCAGGTCCTCGGCGCCCTTGGCGACGATTTCCGGGGCGACCTTGACGCCGGCCTTGGCGAGGGCGGCGTCGAGGATGACTTCGCCCTCCATGTAGCCGCCGACGATGTCGACGATCTTGCCGTCGCGATCGATGATGAACTGCGTCGGGATGCCGCCGACGCCGTAGAGCGTGCGGGAAATGTTCTTGTCGCCGCGCTCCGCCACGTCATGGGTCCAGACGATGTCGGGGTACTTGGCCTGATTGGCCCGCACCCAGCGCTCGAACGCACCGCGGGTGTCGCTGGTGCACGAACCGAGGACGACGACGCCCTGGTCCTTGTACTGCGCTGCGACCTTCTGGGTGTGCGGCATGGCGGCCATGCAGGGCCCGCACCACGTGGCCCAGAAGTCTAGGATGACGACCTTGCCCTTGAAGTCGGAGAGACGGACGTCCTTGCCGGCGAGATCCTGCGTGGTGAAGTCCGGCGCCTTGGCGCCGACCTTGAGCATCTCGCGACGGGGCGGGGGAGGGGCTTCCTTGGACTCTTCGCGGGTGAACACGCGGGCGGGCTGGTCCTCGGGCTTCAGTGTGATGCCGGCGCGGAGGAGGAGGTTGCCGAGCGATTCCTTGACCCGTTCGCCGGTGCCGACGAAGAAACCGACCACGTGGCCCTGGGCGTCGATGACCACGGTGTGCGGAATCGGTGCCATCATGCCGCCGGCGAGCTTCATCGGGACGACCTTTTCCATGTGGGCGCGTTGCGTGGCCGAGAAGGCCTTTTTCTCGTCGTCGGACATTTCGTTGAAGTCCTTCTCGGGCTTCGGGCTGGCGCCGACGGGATCGAAGACGATCGGGAACGCGACGCCGGCCGCGCTGGCTTCGCGCCAGGTTTGGTAGGCCTCGCGGCTGCCGTAGGCGGCGAGTCCAAGGACCTGAAACTTCTGGTCGGCGTAGCGCTTGGCGTAGCCGTTGAGGAAGTCGATCCCGTCCTGTCCCGGGCCTCGGCTGGCGCCCCAGACGGTGATGACCGTGACCTTGCCAGCGGTGACGCTCGCGAGTGAAACGGCCTGGCCGGCGGCGTCCTCCACCGTGACCTCGGGCAACGGCGCGCCGTTGGCGGTGCGCAGGTAGCTGTCCCGGAACTGGGGCTTCTTCGCGGCCTCAATCGCGGCGGCGGCGCGTTCCTTCTCGGCGTCGATGGCGTCCGCGAGCTGCTGACGTCCGCGGGCGGCGACGGCCGGGTCGACCTTCACGCCGACGGAGGCGAGGGCGGCTTCGGCGCGGGCATCTTCCTTGCCGTTGTTGCCGACGAGGGTGGCGGCGATCTTGCCGTCGCGGCCGATGATGAACTGCGTCGGGATGCCGGTCACACCGTAGAGGCTGGCCGAAGCGCGTTGCTCGAACGTGGGCGTGTTGCGGGCGTTGGGATCGAAGACGAATTGGAGGTTCGGGTACTTGGGCTGGTTCTTCGGGATCCACTGCTTGAACGCGGCGATCGTGTCGCTCGTGCCCGACGCGAGGACAACGACGTCCTGGTCCTTGTACCGGGCCGCGATTTCCTGGGCGTGCGGGAAGGACGCGATGCACGGTCCGCACCAGGTGGCCCAGAAGTCGAGGATCACGACCTTGCCCTTGAAGTCGGAAAGACGGACTTCGCGACCGGTGACGTCCTGCATGACAAAATCCGGGGCGATCGCACCGGCGCCCAGCAGCGCCGGACGTGCGGCGGCCGCGGCGGCCGTGGTGGCCCCGGCGGGCGGAGCTTGGATCGTGGCGGCGGGGCGCACGGAGGCGGTCCCGGAGCCAGCGGCGGCCTTCTCCTGCTCCGCGTGGAAGGCATCCAGCACGCCGCGGAGCAGCTGGGCGTCGGCCTCGGTCAGCCGGAAGCCGGCGCGGACGATCGGTTCGCGGAGCCAGCCGGAGACCTTCGGGCCGGCGCCGACGATGCCGCCGACGAGTGAGCCGTCCTTGCGGATGACCGCGTAGGCCGGGTAGAGGCCGATGCCAAACTGGGTGTTGGCGGCGCTCTCGAGGAAGGCCTTGCCGGCGGGGTCCCACGAGACGGTGAAGCCGGCGTCCGCCATCTTCTCGCGATCGTACCAGGCGTCGAACTCGGCCTTTTCGGTGGCGACGTTGATCGCCCAGACCTTCAGGCCTTGGTCGGCGTAGGCCTTTTGAAGGGCGGCAACATCCGCGATTGGCGAACGGGCACCGGTCCAGAAGGCGATGAAGACCGGGGAACCCTTGAAGCTGGAGAGGCGAATCTCCTTCCCGTCGCGGCTCTGCACCGCGAAATCAGGCACCGCTTCGCCCGAGGCCACGCGGCCGAGGCGGGCGGTGGGGAGGAACTTGGCGGGCTGGGCCATCGTCTTGCCCATGGCGGGAATCACCTTGGGGCGGGCATCAGCGGCCGGCTCCGGCGGAAGGTGGGAGGTATCGATCGGCAGGCCGGCCTTGGCGAGCAGGCGGGTGACGGCGGGGTTTTCGCCGGCGCCGCCGCCGGTGGTAGTGCCGATGATGCGGCCGTCCTTGCCGATCATGAAGAGCGACGGGAAGCCGGTCACATGGTACTCGGTGTTAAAGACCGACTTGGCCCAACCGTCCCGGCCCGCCGGGTCGAAGGCGGTGCGGAAGGCGTACTTGGCGCCATTGCGCTTCACCCAGCCGTTGTAGGCCTCGAGCGTGTCGTTGGCGCAGACCGCCAGGAGGACGAAGTCATTTCCGGCGAACTTCGCCGCGAGTTCGCTGTTGTGCGGCATGGCCGCGACGCAGGGGCCGCACCACGTGGCCCAGATGTCGAGGAGCACCAGTTTGCCGCGCAGGTCCGAAAGTCGCAGCGTCTGTCCGTCCGGCGTGCGCACCGCGAAGTCGGGGGCCATGTCGCCGGCCTTGAGGCGCGGCGGGGGGCCGCCAGCGGCGGGCGCGGAGGCTGCCGCCTGAGCGGAGCCGGGAAGAGGCGCGAGGCACAGCCCGAGGGTAAGGAGCGCGATGGCGGAACGGAGCGGACGGAGGAGACGTTGCATGAGCCTGAAAAAAGAGGAAAGAGGTCGCCGTTACCCGGTGCTGGCGGGCGTCTGGCGACGCAGTGACGGCGCGAGGAAAGGAGCGCGAACGGTGCGAAAGGGAGTCGAGGCGCGGAAACGATGCCCGAACGCCCGGAGGAAGGGTAGAGTCGGGGAAGAGCGGGGCGAAGTCGAACCCTGAAAATCAGCGCCTTTGAAGCGCCCGGGCGCCGGCTCGACGCGCGACGAGGCGTTTCCCGCTAGGATTTTTTCAAAAAAGTTTCGGAAGGGCGGATCGGGGTTGGCTCGCGGCCGTTCGGGCCTGATGATGAGTCCCGCATGGCCTCCCGAGGTTCCGCCTTGTCTCCCGTCCGCGCCCCGGTGCGGGCGCGCGCGCATCCGGTGCTGTCTTTGATCGGGAACACGCCGCTGATCCCGCTGCGGTTCGAGCCGGAGGGCATCACCCTCTACGCCAAGGCCGAATTCATGAACCCGAGCGGTTCGATCAAGGACCGGCTGGCGCTGACGATCCTCGGCGACGCGCGGCGGCGGGGCTGGCTGCGGCCGGGGACGACCATCCTTGAATGCACCAGCGGCAACACAGGCATCGCCCTTGCCATGGTCGGAGCCGTCTATGGAGTGCCGGTACGGATCCTGATGTCGGACACGGCGAGCGTCGAACGGCGCCACCTCATGGGGCATTTCGGGGCCGAATTGCAGCTCTTCAAGGCCGACCGGGGGTACATCACCGGGATCGAACTCGCCGAGGAGATGGCCCGGAAGGATCCGCGCTACTTCCTGCCGCGGCAGTTCGCCAACCCGCTCAACGCCGCGGATCACCTCCGTCACACCGGCCGGGAAATCCTCGCCCAGATGCAGAGCCGGGTAGACGCGTTCGTCAGCGGCTACGGCACGGGCGGTACCCTCAACGGCGTGAGCCGCGCCCTGCGCAAGGCGTGCCCGCGCGTGCAGATCGTCGCGATGGAGCCCGCCGAGGCCGCCATGCTTTCGGGGGAATCCCCCTGCTGCCACAGCATCGAGGGCGTGGCGGGCGGCTATTTGCCCCCGTTGCTCAAGGCGGTCTCGGTGGATGCACAGGAAAAGGTCCCGAGCGCCGAGGCCTTGCGCATGACCCAGCGCCTGGCCCGCGACTTCGGTTTGCTGGTCGGCACTTCGTCCGGCGCGAACGTCATCGCGGCGCTCCGGACCGCCCAACGGCTCCGGCGTGGCGCGCGGGTGGTGACCATCCTGTGTGACCGGGCGGAGCGGTATTACTCAACGCGGTTGTTCGCGGGCGTCGGGGGTGACGCGTGAGAGCGGCTGGTCTTTGGAACTCGCCAGCGGCGCGGGGATTCCGGAACCGAGCGTTGGCGCAGGGGTCTGTGCACCCGGCCTTCGCTGGCGAGTCGGCGTCGGCGTCTGCCCGGTCGGTCGGCTTGCGTCGTCCGCTCGTCCCGGCATCGTTGTTCTTGCCCATCGGAGGGGCTCGGCCAATCGCGGCGCGAGCGTCCTGCCGCCATGGCGAGCCGCGGGGCGCGTCTTCCCTCCGAATCGTTCCTCTCTGAAATCCTCTTTTCCTATGAACCTTCGTCGATGGTCTGTGATGTGGCTGGCGGGTGTGATGGCTGCGGTGGGCGCGCTGGCGCCGTTCACGCGGCTGGAGGCCCGCCCGGTGCGCAACGGCGCGGTCCAGGTTGAACTCGTCGCCCGGCAGACCGCGGTGCAGCCGGGGCAGCCTTTCTGGGTCGCGCTGAAGGTGGACCACGACGCCCCATGGCACACCTACTGGATCAACGCCGGCACCGGCTATCCGACATCAATCGCGTGGACGCTGCCGGAGGGTTTCGCGGCGGGCCCCATCGTCTGGCCCGCGCCCCACACCGTGAAGGACACGGCGGGCAACGTCACGGGCAACGGCTATGAAGGCACCGTCTACCTCTTCACGCAGATCACTCCTCCGGCGACGCTGGCGGCGGGATCGAAGGTCGAGTTGCGCGCGGCGGCCGAGTGGCTGATGTGCGCGGAATCGTGCATGCCGGGCGATGCTAAGGTCGCCCTGACTTTGCCCGTGGCTGCGGAGGCCGGAGCGGAGAATGCAGCGGTGGCGAAGGCCTTTGCGGACCTTCCCCGTGATCCGGCACCGTGGACGGTGTCCGCGCGGCGGGATGGCGCGAAGGTCTTCCTGACCGTCAGTGCACCGCCGGGCGCCCCGGCGCACGCGCCCGAGGGGCTGCATTTCTTCGAGGAGCAGGCGCACATCGATTATGCGGCGCCGCAGGCCCTCACCACGGCGGCGGGCAGTTGGACCCTGCAGTTGGCGGCGGCGGCGGATGCGCCGGCCGATGCGGCGCGTCTCAAGGGGTTGCTCGTTGCCAAGAACGGCTGGACGGCGGGCGAGGGCTATGCGGCGCTGGCGGTGGACGTGCCTCTGACGGCGGGGGCGGGCGCGGCGGCCGCCGCAGGGGTGGCGCCGGCGGGCGGTGCCCCGGGGAAGCCGACGGCGAGTGGCGCTGGCTCGACCGGCGATGCCGGCGGATCCGCCTCGGCGGCGAAGGGCGGGGGAAGCGCGAGTGCTCCGGCGTCGGCAACCGCGGGCGGCGGGTCCGCCGCAGGGGCGGTGGCAACGGGTGGGGCGGGGTCGGCGTCCAGTGCGGGGCTCTTGGGCACGGTGCTGCTGGGGTTCCTTGGTGGGGCGGTGCTGAACCTCATGCCCTGCGTCTTTCCGGTCCTGGGCATCAAGGTGCTCGGCTTCGTGAACCAGTCCGGCAGCGACCGCGGCAAGGTGGTGCTGCACGGGCTCGTCTTCACGGCGGGTGTGCTGGTGTCGTTCTGGGCTCTGGCAGGGGCGCTGCTCGTCTTGCGGGCGGGCGGTGAGCAACTCGGCTGGGGGTTCCAGCTGCAGTCGCCGGCCTTCGTTTATGGCATGGCGGTCTTCATGCTCGTGTTCGCGCTGAACCTCAGCGGCCTCTTTGAGGTGGGTCTCTCGGCGACCGGCGCCGGGGCCGGACTGCAGAGTCAGGAAGGCCTCGGCGGATCCTTCTTCACCGGCATGCTGGCGACGCTGGTGGCGACGCCCTGCAGCGCGCCCTTCCTCGCGCCCGCCCTCGGGGCGGCGCTGGCGCTGTCGGCGGTGGAGTCCCTCGTCGTCTTCACGGCGATCGCGGTGGGGCTCTCCGCTCCGTACCTGCTGCTCTCGCTGTTCCCCCGCGCCGTGAAACTGCTTCCGCGTCCGGGTGCGTGGATGGAGACTTTCAAGCAGGTGATGGCCTTTCCCCTCTACGCGACCGTCGGTTGGCTGCTGTGGGTGCTCGCCGCGCAGACGGCCGGTGACGATTACGGTCTGCTGATGATTCTGTTCGGTTTCGTGCTCGTCGCGATGGCGGCGTGGGCCTACGGCCGGTTCGGTCAGGCGCACGGCAAGCCGACCCGGCAGCGCTGGGGGACGGCGTTCGCGCTGGTGCTGCTGGTCGGCGGCGTCGCGCTCGGCTGGCCGCAGCCTCCGGCGCCGGTGACGGTGGGCGGATTGTCTGCGGGTGTCGGCGGCACCGCCGGCAGGGGCGCGTATGTCGTCGCGTGGCAACCCTGGAGTTCCGAGGCGGTGACGGCCGCGCAGGCCGCCGGGCGGACGATCTACGTCGACTTCACCGCGCGCTGGTGCGCGACCTGTCAGACGAACAAGGCGGCGGTGTTCTCGTCGGCCGACGTGCTGGCGGAGCTGGCGCGCCGCGATGTCCTGTTGCTGCGCGCGGACTGGACCAACAAGGATCCGCGCATCACGCAGGAGTTGGCGAAGTACCAGCGCTCCGCCGTGCCGTTCAATCTGGTGTACCAACCCGGCCAGCCGGCCCCGCAGGTGCTGCCGGAGTTGCTGACGCCGGGCATCGTCCTCGACGTGCTCCGTCGGGTCGGCGCGCCCTGAGGCGCGCGGCGGGCCGGCGTTGCGCCCGGCGGCAAAGCCTCGCGATCCGCGCGGGGCTGGACTTGCGGGAGACGGCTGGCAGGGTGGGGGCATGCGCAAGGTCTTTCCTCGGTTTTCGATGCGGTGGGCGGTGATGGGCGGCGGGATGCTGCTGGTCGGCGTCGCCGGCGCCTTGGCCGCGGCGACGGTCCCGGCCGCGGTGCCGGCGGCAGTCCCAGCGGCGGTCCGGACCGTCGCGGCGGAGTCGACGCCGGGAGCGAACGGCGTAATGCTGCCGCCGCTTGCGCCCGATGATCGCTGGGCGAAGGAAATGCTGGCATTCGCCGCTGAGGACGCGGCGCACCCGCCGCCGGCAAGCCCGATCGTCTTCACCGGGAGTTCGTCGATCCGGCTCTGGAAGGACCTCGCGACCGACTACCCGGGGTTGCGGGTGATGAACCGCGGCTTCGGAGGATCGCGGGTGAAGGACCTCGTGCGGCACTTCGAGCGCGTGATTCTCCAGTACCGGCCGCGCCAGGTGGTGATCTACTCCGGCACGAACGATGTGAACGGCGGCGTGCCGGTCGACGAGGTCGTTGCCGATGTCCGCGCCGTCGTCGACCGCATCCACCGGGAACTGCCCGAGACGCGCGTGCTCTTCCTGTCCCTCGCGCTGAACCCGGCGCGGTGGGCCAAGCGCGATCTCATGCTTGAGACCAACGCCAAGGTCCGCGCCTACCTCGAGCAGGATCCGCGCAACCGCTTCCTCGACGTCAATCCGGCGATGCTTGGTCCCGACGGCTTGCCGAAGCCGGACATCTTCGTCGCCGACCGGTTGCACATGAACCGCAAGGGCTACGAACTCTGGGCGCCGCTGGTGCGGCCATGGCTGGTTCCCTGATGCCGGACCCGCACCGGACGGCGGGGCACCCTGAGGTCAGGCGTCACGGGTGCAGGCTCACCCGCCGCACGGTGCCGGGAGGGATCAGCCCCCGGATTTCCGATAATCGCCCCGGCTGAAGTACTTCTCCAGCCACACGTACATGCAGATGAAGAAGTAGCGGCTGCCCATTTCCTTGATCTTGAGTTTGGCCACGCCGTGCCGCCGGTTCCGCCACGAGATCGGCATTGTGGTCCACGTGTAGCCGCGCACGATCGCCTTCAAGGGGATCTCGACCGTGAGGTTGAAATGCGGGGAGAGGAATGGACGACAGCCGTCGATCGCGGTGCGCCGGTACGCCTTGAACGCGTTGGTGGTGTCGTTGAGCGAGAGGGTGAACAGCGCGCGGATGAAGGCGTTCGCCATCCGGTTGAGCAGCAGCTTCACCCGCGGGTAATCCTCCACGCGGGCGCCGCGGACGAAGCGGCTGCCGAAGACGCAGTCGAACCCCTCGTTGAGTCGCTGCCAGTAGCGCACGGCGTCGTCCGGCGAGTCCGAGGCGTCCGCCATCATGATGACCACCGCATCGCCCCGGCTCTGGTTGAGTCCGTGCACGACCGCTCGACCGAACCCGTGCGGCCCCAGGTTTTGCACGGGCCGCAGCGTGGGCACCGGCCCTGCCTTCAGCGCCTGCAGCACCTCCCACGTGCGGTCGCGCGAACCATCATCGACGACCACGATCTCGTGCGGCACGGCCGCGGCGGAGAACGCCGCGAACAGGTCGCCCAGTGTCCCCGGAAGCGACTCCTCCTCATCGCGCGCGGGGATCACCACCGAGAACAGCTGGAGCGGGGCAGGCATGGCGGGAGGGGCGGGTCGGATCGATGAGATCGGGGGACCACCGCCGGCGGCGGTCCGCGGCGCAGGTTCAGGCGGCGGGACGCGACTGCCAGGCCGCCACGATCTGGCGGACGGTTTCCTCAAGGGATTGCGTGATGTCCCAGTCCGGGAAGTGCGCCTTGATCTTCCGAAGATCGGAATAGTAGCAGATGTGGTCCCCGCTCCGGTTCTGGTCGGAGTAGGTGGTGACCTGCCGTCGGCCCGAGAAGCGCTCGACGAGCGCGAAGGCCTCGAGAATCGAGGTGCTGTTGGCCTTGCCCCCGCCGAGGTTGTAGACCTCGCCCGCGCGCGGGGCCCGCACGAACGCCGCCATGAAGCGGGCCACGTCCAAGGCGTGGATGTTGTCGCGGACCTGCTTCCCCTTGTATCCGTAAATCGTATACGGACGGCCCTCGAGGTTGCACTTCACGAGGAAGGAGAGGAAGCCGTGCAACTCGACGCCGCTGTGGCGGGGTCCGGTGAGGCAGCCGCCGCGCAGGCAGCAGGTCGGCATGCCGAAGTAGCGGCCGTACTCCTGGACCATCAGGTCGGCGGCCGCCTTGGACGCACCGAAGAGCGAGTGCTTCGACTGGTCGATCGTGAAAGTCTCGGGGATGCCCTCGGCGTAGGCCGGATCCGCGAAGTCCCACCGCGTGTCCAACTCGCGCAGCGCGATCCGGTTGGGGGCGTCGCCGTAGACCTTGTTCGTGCTCAGGTGGATGAACGGCGACTCCGGGCAGGCTTGGCGGGCCGCCTCGAGCAGATTCAGCGTCCCCCCCGCGTTGGTGTCGAAGTCGTCGAACGGGATGGCGGCCGCGCGGTCGTGGGAGGGCTGGGCGGCGGTGTGGACGATTACGGCGGGACGGAGCGTGCGCACGAGCGCGAGCACCCCGGCGCGGTCGCGGATGTCGAGTTCGTGGTGCGTGAAGCCGGGAAGTTCGCGGGCGAGCCGCGCCTGATTCCACCGGGTGTCGCCCTGCGGACCGAAGAAGACGGCCCGTTGGTTATTGTCCACTCCGTGAACGGCGTAACCCAACTCGCGCGAGAAGTGCGTGCACACCTCGGAGCCGATGAGGCCGGACGAACCGGTGACGAGGAGGACGGGGGGCATGGGCAATCGGTGAACGGACGTTCGGAGTGGAAGGCCGGGTGGGGGCGTCGGATCGTTCGTAGGCTGGTCGGCGGTGGGTCTTCCTTGGGGGAGGTCGGTGCGGGACAGACAGATAGCGGAACCGGTCGCGTACGGAAGACGAAAGCGGCGAAGACGCGGAGGCACCGGTTGACCTCGGGCGGGTGGGACCTACGGTCAAGGGGTGCGTCTTGAAGAGCTCTCCAGCCTGCAGCAGTTGGTCCTCCCCGACCGTTGGCAGGCGGAGGCGATCCAGGCGTTGCGCTCCGGCAAGGACGTGATCGTGGACGCCCCGACCGGGGCGGGGAAGACCTACGTCTTCGAGCGCTGGGCGGAGCAGACGAACTTCTCGCGTCGTTCCCTCTTCACCGTGCCGACGCGGGCCCTGGCGAACGACAAGTACGCCGAGTGGCGGGCGCGCGGGTGGCGGGCCGGCATTACGACCGGAGATGTGACGGTTGACCCCGGTGCTCCGCTGGTGGTGGCGACCCTGGAGGCGGTGCAGCATCGGGTGACGGGCGGGCGCGAGTCCGGCCCGGAATTCCGCCTGCTGGTGATCGACGAATACCAGTGGCTGGCCGATCCCCACCGCGGCTCGCATTACGAAGGCGTGATCATGTCGGTCGCGCGGGAGACCCAGCTCCTGCTGCTCTCCGGAGCCGTGGGCAATCCGGAGGACGTGGCGGCCTGGCTCCGGCGGCTGGGCCGCGACGTGGTGGTGGTGCAGACCAAGCAGCGCCCGGTTCCGCTGGAGGAGGTGGAGGCGGATGATCTGATCCACGGCCTGCCGCGGACGATCGAAGGCTTCTGGTCGCGCCGCGTGGCCGGGGCGCTGCGCGAAGGCCTGGGTCCGGTGCTGGTCTTTGCGCCGCACCGGCAGGATGCGGAGCGGCTGGCGCGGCAGTTTGCGCGGGAGTTGCCCCTGCCCGAGCCCCTGACCCTCTCCCAGGAGCAGGAGGACCTCTGTGGTCCGGCGCTGGCGAAACTGATCAAGGCCCGCGTGGCCTATCACCACAGCGGTCTCACCTACGCGCAGCGGGCGGGCGTGATCGAGCCCCTCGCCAAGGCGGGCCAGCTCCGCGCGGTGGTGGCGACGCTCGGGCTGAGCGCCGGGATCAATTTCTCGCTTCGCTCGGTCATGATCACCGCCGGCTCGTACCACCACGGCCACCAGGACCACGAAATCGAACCCCACGAACTGCTGCAGATGGCCGGGCGGGCCGGGCGGCGCGGGCTCGACGAGACGGGCTACGTGCTGGTGAGCAGCTCGACGCCCCGCCTCCGGCGCGCGGCCCAGATGCGCCTGAAGCGGGGTGCGCCGCTGCCCTGGGCGTTCTTTCTGCGCCAACTCCGCGCCGGCGGCACGGCGGCCGGCTTGGCGGCGGACCTGTGCCAGCGGTTCTTCACGGACGAACCGCTCGTGCTCGGACTCGAACAGACGCTTGGCCTGCCTCCCGGAACCCTGCCCTGCGAGCAACGCACGGACACCGGGCGGGCCCGGCTCGTGCGGCGCGAGAAAACCCCCTTTCCCGCCTGCACCGGCTGCTCCCGGCGCCCGGACTGCCTTGCCCTGGCGCCCCAGCCGACCCTGCTCTGGCAGTTGCAACGGACTAACGTTCTCGACCGCGAACTCCGCCTTACGCCGCGTGGCCAGATCGTGGCATCCTTCCTCGGCCCCGAAGGCCTTGCGATCGCCGTCGGGTTGGAAGATCGTCGTTACCCCTTGGATGCCTTGATCTTCGATCTGGCGAATCTCTTTTCCGGTGAGCGCTTTGCGGGCACGAACCCCCGCATCCTCGGACGTCTCTCGGCGGTGTGTGAGAAGGCCTTCCACCGCTTTTCCATCGACGGTTATCTGGTCAACGGCGTCCCGCCGCAATACGGTTACGGCGCGGCGGAAGTCGTGAAGGCACGGGTCGGAGGCGAACGCCTTCGCGTCCTGGCGGAAGCGCAGGAACAGGCGGGCCGCGGGGATATTGACCGCCTGATGACCGAGTGGCGTTCGCTGCTGCGCCAGATTGCGGCGGCCCCGCCCATCACGTTCGAGGGCGAGATGGCGGCGGCTCCGGCGCTCTTTCTGGCGGAGCGATGGGATACCCTGCGCAGCATGGCGCGGGCGTATATCAACGACTTACGTGTCGAGGCCCTCCCGGATTTGCCGCCCCTGACGCCGGAGCAGCGGCGACCCGTGAATCACCGTTTCCTCCGGGCGGCGGCGGGGCGCGGCGGCGTGGGAATTCCGGCTCAAGAGTCGTTGCGTCGGTGACGATCAACGACGGGCACGGTCGCTGCTGGCCGGGCTGAGTGCACCAAGGAGGGACGCGCTTCCTTCCGTGGCGTGCCCGCCCGGAGAGTGGCCTTCCCTGCGCTCCGCACCGCCATGGCTGAAACACCTCCCTCTCTGGACCTCCTTTGCGAGTTGAGCGCTCACGAGCGCCGACTCGCCGAGAACCCGGATGCCCACGGGTATCTGAAGCTGGCCTCCGGCTATGCGGAGGCGGGCTGGATCAAGGAGGCCACCCGCGCCGCGCAGCGGGCCAAGGCTTTGGCGCAGGGCGGCGAGGTGGAGCGCCCCGAGGCCACGGTCCTGAGCGGTCCGTGCACGCCCAAGGTGCTGCTGGAGATCGTGCGGTCGATGACCCTGACCGGCAAGACGGGCCATTTGCAACTGGATGCGCCGGGCGGCATCCGCGTGTCCCTGGGCTTGGTCGACGGGCGCTTGGTGGGGGCGCAGTCGTCCGACACGGCTCCGGGCGAGGCGGCGCTTCTTCGGGCGACGTCCCTCCGCGCCTGCCGCTACGCGTTCGTCGCCGGGCCGTTGACGGTGGACCTGCCGACGCTGGAGGCGCCGACGGATGAGTTGCTGGCCCTGATGGCCGCCCGCGTGGCAGGGTGAAGACCGAACGGATCCGACCATGCGCATTCTGATTCTGGAAGACGACCGGGCGACGGCCCAACTGCTCGGTCTGCTGCTGACCTCCTCGGGACACATCGTGGTTCACGCCCTCGATGGCACCGAGGGTCTCAAACAACTGCGGGCGGCTCCCTGTGATCTCGTGATCTCGGACGTCCAAATGGTGCCGATGGACGGGCCGGGTTTCTCAAGGGGGCGCGACTGGAGTTCCCGCGCGTCCTCGTGGTGCTGGCCTCGGCGTGCTCGGACCTCCATGTCCGGATCGAGCAGCAGCCTCACAAGCCCTTTGACGTCGTGCACAAGCCCTTCCGAATCGAGGAAGTGCGGCGCGTGCTGGCGCGGGCCGAGGAAGCTCTGGCGATGCAGGCAACGGTGGCCCGCTCCTCCGCCGTTGCCGAGACGCGGGCACCCACCGCGGCGCTTTCCCCGCTGAATGATCGTCTTCTGCCGCTATTTCCGGGTCAGGGCTACGCGCCGACCCGAGCCAGTCTGGCGCGGGCCATCGCTCATCCGGGCTACGCCCTGCTCGTGGCGGCGCGGGGGTTGCTGACCACGGAATTCTTTGAGCTTTGGAAGGCGGGCTCGCCGCAGCCCAACGCGGTCTGGAAGGCGATCGACGCCGTCGAATCGCCTGACGCGGTGCGCGGCCTGATCGATTCCGACGACCTCTCCCGGGGCGGTACGTGGGTCGTTCAGAATCTCGAGGCCGTCCCGCTGCCGGAGCAGGTGCAGTTGCTGGCGTCCTCCCGCCGCCTGCCGCCGACGCGGCTCATCGTCACCGTGCGGCGCGACCCGGACGTTCTTCTTGAGGAAGGGAAGCTCGACGAGGCACTCTACTTCAGACTGTCGAGTCTCATCATCCCGATCCCCGCATTGTCGGAGGTCAGCGAGCACTTGGACGGTCTGCTGATCGATGCGCTGCGGATGGCTCAGGGTTATCCGTTTGGTGGGACGGATGTGATGATCGAGCCGGTGGCTTTGACCGCGCTCAAGGCGCACCCGTGGAAGGAAAACCTGGCCGAGTTGCGGGGCGTGGCGGTGTGGACGGTGACGCAGATGCGTTCGCCGCGGGTCACGCTCGCGAACTTGCCGGAGCGTTTTCACCGGGCGCGCTTGGCGACGCTGGGCGAGGCGTTGGGCGAAGCCCAGCGGGAGCATCTGGAGCGGGCACTTCGCGTGAGCGGGAGCTCGATTGAGGCGGCTCATGCCTTGGGCGTCGGCGTGGAGGAGTTTTCCCTCGCGGTGGAACCGGGTGGTCCCCTGCTGTTTTCGCTTGCGGGTGCCCACTCGGCCGCTCTGCCGGCCGGGGACGGGCGCGATCGCTCGCCAGTGGTCCTGTTCGTCTCCGCTGATTCCCAACTCCGGCACGCCGCCGAGGCGCAGCTGGCTGCCTTGGGCGTGGAGGCGCGGATCGCCGCCGATGGGCTGCAGGCGATCGCTCATTCCGTGCTTTCCCCGCGCCGACCGGCGGTGGCGATTCTCGCCGGGCGCAGCGCCCCGTTCGAGGTGGAGGAGTTGATCAGCCAGTTGCGGCGGCTCAGCCCTTCACTCGTCGTGGCCAAGGTCGGGGTCGGGGAGGAGACCGACGGCTCGCTTTATTTCCCGCCCCTCGAGGGAATGGACCTCTTCCCGGTCATCGTCGCCCACTTGCTCCAGGCGATTCCGAAGTCGGCGGCGCCGTCGGGTCGGGCATCGGCCGCCGCGGCTTCGCCGGGTTTGCGCCTCGCGTCCACCCCCAGCGGTACGGTCGGCCGGCCGTCCCCCGAGTTCGAGGCGTCCACCCGCGGGGCCTAGTCGGCCGCGGGTCACCGCCCGCGCCCGCGCGCGATCAGGGCTCCCCGGACTTTTCGTCCTCGTCCGCCTGATCGGCCCGGATCACTACGCCGTCGCGGATCACGACCTCGCGCTCGGTCGTAACGGGCGGACGCACCATGACGGGCCCCCCCGCCATCACACCGCCCATCCCCACGCCGCCCGTGCCGACTCCGATGCCCCCAGCGCCCACGCCAATGCCGGTGGCGCCGCCGGTGCCCACGCCGACGCTGACCCCGGTCGAGCGGCCTCCGACGCCGACCGGGTAGCCACCGGGGTACCCGCCCGGATAGCCCCCCATCGGGGTCGTCGGGTAGATGTAGTCACCGCCCGAGGTCTTGCGGTAAATCCAGATTTCATCCTCATGCGGCCCATTCCGCCGGGCGATCACCTCGTCCGGCTTGCCCCACGCGACTTCCACCATCTCCGGCGTCATGCCGGGTTCGATGCGACCGTCGAGCACGGCTTGACGCATGTCGAGCGGCCAGGACTCGTAAGCCTCGCGGCTCTGCTCGATTCGACTGAATTGCGGGCTCGAGCACCCGGCGAGGAAACCGGCGGCAAGGCAAAGCAGGCACGCAAGGCGGCGGGCGGGGTTCACAGCGCCAACAAGAAAGCACACAACCCCCGCCCCGTAAAGGCTCCGACGTGCGCTCCGGGAGGAGGCTCGGGGTGCCCGACGATGCCGGGCAATCACCCCACGCCGACCGGTCCCTGCGCCAAGCGTCGGAAGGTTCGTGGGTTACGATTCTGCGCCGCGATCCCGGGTCGGAGTGATTCGGAAAAAAGCCACTTGCACGGGGCTACCCGGGAGGTAACCCTGCTGGGGTTTTTTGGTTCATCGTCCGCTCTCCCTTTCCGCCTTCGCCATCACCATGGTCTCGTCGAACAACGAACTCGCCTACAACACCAAGATCGAGGGTGACGTCATCGTCACCCGGGCGGATGCCGTGATCAACTGGATCCGCGCCAATTCCGTCTGGCCGATGCCCATGGGTCTGGCCTGCTGCGCGATCGAACTGATGGCGACCGCGTCGAGCCGTTTCGACATCGCCCGCTTCGGCGCCGAGGTCTTCCGCTTCTCCCCGCGCCAGGCTGACTGCATGATCGTCGCTGGCACCGTGACGTACAAGATGGCCCCGCACCTGCGCCGGATCTACGATCAGATGGCGTCGCCCAAGTGGGTCATCGCAATGGGCGCGTGCGCGAGCTCGGGCGGCATGTACCGGAGCTACGCCACGTTGCAGGGGGTGGACCGCATCGTGCCGGTCGATGTGTACATCAGCGGCTGCCCGCCGCGGCCCGAGGCGCTCCTCGATGCCTTGATGAAGCTGCAGGCGAAGATGGGTCGCGAGACCTCGGCGCGGACTTTGCTCACCGCTTGATCCCGCGCCCCCGCCGCCGCGTCTCCCTCCGCCCCCGTCCCGCCTGATCCGCCCGTCAGCCACCTTCGTGATGTCCGCCACCGTCGATCCCCTTGCCGCGATCAAAGAGCTCATTCCTCAGGCGACCGAACGCGCGTCGCTGGATCACCCGGCGATCAACGTCCCGGCTGACGCCGTGGTGGAGGCGCTCCGCCAGCTGCGCGACCGCGGCGGCTACGACTTCCTTGTCGACCTGACCGCCATCGATCAGGGCGAGGGCGTCGCCGACCGCTTCACGGTCGTCTATCACCTGTTCTCGACCGCGGCCTCGACGTACGTGCGGGTCGCGACGGACTGCCGTGGCGGCGCCGCTCCGGTCGCCCCGAGCGTCACCGCCGTGTGGCCGGCGGCGGATTGGCACGAGCGCGAGGCGTTCGACATGTTCGGCATCCGCTTCGAGGGACATCCCGATCTCCGGCGCATCCTGATGTGGGACGGCTACCCGCACCATCCGCTGCGAAAGGAGTTTCCGCTCGCGGGCGTCGAGACCCAGCTCCCCGACCTCGAGGTCGCGGCCGAGACCGGCACCAAGGTGCTGCCGGCTCCGATGGCGGGCGGTCCCTTCGTCGCTTCTGCCGGTGAGATGAACCTCACCGACGCGGAGCCGCGGGCCAAGGACGAGAGCTGGAATGAGCGCCACGTGAAGCCCGAGTAAGCCGCGCGCAACCACCCGACCCCTCCTTTCGATGGCCACCGAATTTGCCTTTCCCGATGCCGGCGCGAAGACCGCGACGGCCGCGCCGGAGTTCCAGACCGAGAAGATGTCGCTCTCGATGGGACCGTCGCACCCGTCCACCCATGGCGTGCTGCGCCTGCAGCTGGAGCTGGATGGTGAGGTCGTGACGAAGTGCGAGCCGATCATCGGCTACCTGCACCGCGGCGACGAGAAGATCGCCGAGAACATGACCTACAACCAGTTCGTGCCCTACACGGACCGGTTGGATTACCTCGCCCCGCTCGCGAACAACGTCGCCTACGCCATCGCCGTCGAGCGCCTCGCGAAGCTCGAGGTGCCGGAGCGCTGCCAGGCGATCCGCGTCCTCTGCTGCGAGCTCGCGCGCATCTCCTCGCACCTCCTCGGGCTCGGCGCCTACGGCATCGATGTCGGCGCCTGGTCCGTGTTCCTGTACTCCTTCACCGAGCGCGAGAAGCTCTACAAGCTCTTCGAGGAGCTGACCGGCGCCCGCTTCACCACGAGCTACACCCGCATCGGCGGCGTGGCGCGCGATGTTCCCGAGGGCTGGACGGACCGCGTCAACGCGTTCTGCGACCAGTTCCTGCCGATCCTCGACGAGATCCTCGCGCTCCTCACCCGGAACAAGATCTTCATGGATCGCACCGTCGGCGTGGGCGTGATCTCCCGCGAGGACGCGATCGCGTACGGCCTCACCGGTCCGAACCTGCGCGGCTCGGGGGTGGGGTTGGACCTCCGCAAGGACCGGCCTTACTCGGGCTACGAGCGGTACCAGTTCGACGTGCCGGTCGGCACGAAGGGCGATTGCTACGATCGCTACCTCGTCCGCGGCGAGGAGATGAAGCAGTCGGTCCGCATCGTGAAGCAGGTCCTCGCGAACTTCCCGAAGGGACCGTGGCAGGCCACCGACGCGCGCCGGATCGTGAGTCCGCCCAAGGACAAGGTCCTGACCTCGATGGAGGAGCTGATCCAGAACTTCATGCTCGTGACCGAAGGCCCGCAGATGCCGGCCGGCGAGGTCTACTTCGAGGCGGAGAACCCGAAGGGCGCGCTCGGTTTCTACGTCGTCTCGCGTGGCGGCGGCGTGCCGTGGCGGCTGAAGATCCGCGCCCCGTCCTTCTGCAACCTTTCCATTCTCCCGAAACTCTGCGCCGGCACGATGGTGTCGGACGTGGTCTCGATCCTCGGCTCGCTCGACTTCGTGATGGGCGAGTGCGACCGCTGAACCTGCTTCTTTTCGCTCGATGAATCTCAAGCCCGAAACCCTGGCGCGCATCGACGAGGTGATCCCGCATTACCCGTCCAAGCGCAGCGCCACGCTGCCACTCCTGCATCTCATCCAGGAGGATGTCGGCTACATCCCGCAGGAGGCGATCGAGTGGGTCGCGGCGCGGCTCGAGCTCCAGCCGATCAACGTCTACGAGGTCGTGACGTTCTACCCGATGTTCCGCCAGAAGCCGATCGGGCGGCGGCACGTCAAGGTCTGCCGCACGCTGTCGTGCGCGCTGCTCGGCGCCTACCGCACGTGCGAGACGTTTGAGCGCGAGTTCGGCGTCCGTCGCGGCGAGGTCTCCGCCGATGGCGAGGTCACGGTGGATTTCGTGGAGTGCCTCGCGAGCTGCGGCACGGCCCCGGTGGTGATGATCGACGACGCGCTGCACGAGAAGGTGGACGTCGCCCGCGCCGAGGAACTCTCCGCCCAGATCCGCCGCGAGGCCGCCGCGCGTTCCTGAGCCGCCCCGTCCCGCCCCCCGTCCCGTCCCTTTCCCGATTTTCCCCTTCGCCATGCCCGCGCCCGCACAACGTCGCATCATCTTTCAGCACATCGACGAGCCCGGCTACACCAACGATCTCGCCTGCTACCTGCGGCACGGCGGCTACGCGAACCTGCGCCAGGCGGTCACCCGCAAGCCGGAGGAGCTGATCGATGAGGTGAAGAAGTCCGGTCTGCGCGGCCGCGGCGGCGCCGGCTTCCCGTGCGGCGTGAAGTGGGGCCTGGTCGACCGCAAGAGCGGCAAGCCGATCTACCTCGTCGTCAACGCCGACGAGTCCGAGCCGGGCACGTTCAAGGACCGCTACATCATCCACCAGGATCCGCACCAGCTGATCGAGGGGATCATGATCACCTGCTTCGCGAATAACGTGAAGCAGGCGTACATCTACATCCGCGGTGAATTCCCTGAGGGCGCGCGCATCCTCGAGAAGGCGATCGCCGAGGCCCGCGCCGGCGGCTTCGTCGGCCCCAACATCCTCGGCACCGGCTACGGCTGCGAAATCTACGTCCACCGCGGCGCCGGCGCCTACATCTGCGGTGAGGAAACCGGCCTGATCGAATCCCTCGAGGGCAAGCGTCCCTACCCGCGCATCAAGCCGCCGTACTTTCCCGCGGTCCTCGGCCTCTACCAGTGCCCGACGATCGTCAACAACGTCGAGACGCTCTGTCACGTGAAGAAGATCGTCGAGATCGGTGGCGAGGCCTACGCCAAGATCGGCACGCCGAACAACACCGGCACCCGCATCCTCTGCGTCTCCGGCCACGTGCAGCGCCCCGGCTACTACGAATTCGAGGTCGGCAAGGTCACCCTCGGCGAACTGCTCAACGAGGTCTGCGGCGGCCCGCTCCCGGGTCGTCGCTTCAAGGCCGTCATCCCTGGCGGCTCGTCCGCGAAAGTCCTCCGCTTCGGCGAGCGCTTCAAGGGGAAGCGCAAGATCGGCAACGACCTCGTCGACTACGACTGGGGCGTCGAGGATGTCCCGATGGACTTCGACTGCCTCGCCATGATCGGCTCGATGGGCGGCTCCGGCGGCGTGATCGTGATGGACGACTCCGTCGACATCGTCGCCGCGCTCGCCAACATCAACGAATTCTACGCCCACGAGAGCTGCGGTCAGTGCACGCCCTGCCGCGAGGGCTCGCTGTGGATGAAGAAGATCTCCGCCCGCATGGTGCACGGCGAGGCCCGCACCGAGGACGGCGCGCTGCTCAAGAGCGTCGCCGACCAGATCGCCGGGCGCACGATCTGCGCCTTCGGCGAGGCCTGTTCGTGGCCGACCCAGAGCTTCCTCGCCAAGTTCGGCGATGAGTTCAAGGCGTACCCGGAATCCCGCAAAGCCGCCGCCGCCCCGGCCGTCCCTCTCGCCTGAGTGCCCGTTCCCTCTTTCCTCGCGCAATGACTTCGCCCGCCAAGACCGAGCTCGTCACCGTCAACATCGACGGCAAGGAGATCGCCGTGCCCAAGGGCACGAACGTGATCGAAGCCGCCCGGCTGGTCGGGGTGGACGTGCCGCACTACTGCTACCACCCGAAGCTGAGCGTGGTCGGCAACTGCCGCATGTGCCTCGTCGAAATGGGCATGCCCGCCGTCGATCCGGCGACCAAGGCGCCCGTGATGGACCCGGCCACCGGCCGCCAGAAGATCAACTGGATCCCGCGTCCGCAGATCGGCTGCGCGACCAACGCGTCCCCGGGCCTCCACATCCGCACGCAGACGCCGCAGATCCGCGACTGCCGCGAGGGCGTGATGGAGTTTCTGCTCATCAATCACCCGCTCGACTGCCCGATCTGCGACCAGGCCGGCGAGTGCAAGCTGCAGGAACAGTCCACCGGCTACGGCCGCGGCTACTCCCGCTTCGTCGAGCAGAAGAACGTCAAGCCGAAGCGCACCCAGCTCGGACCGCGCGTCACGCTCGACGACGAGCGCTGCATCCTGTGCTCCCGCTGCATCCGTTTCTCCAAGGAAATCGCCAAGGATGATGTCCTCGGCTTCATCGACCGCGGCAGCTACTCGACGCTGACTTGCTACCCGGGCCGCAAGCTCGAGAACAACTACTCGCTCAACACCGTCGACATCTGCCCCGTCGGCGCGCTGACCTCAACCGACTTCCGGTTCAAGATGCGCGTCTGGTTCCTCAAGCAGACGAACAGCCTCGACACCGAGTCCTCCGCCGGCGCCAACACCGTCGTCTGGTCGCGCGAGGGCGTCATCTACCGGATCACGCCGCGCCGCAACGATGCGGTGAATGACACGTGGATGGCCGACAGCGGGCGCCTGCTCTACAAGGCGGTCCGCGCCGAGTCGCGCCTCACCGCCAAGGACTCCCTCGCCGCGCTGCTCGCCCGGGCCGAGACGATCCTCCGCCTTTCCCCGGGTCTCGCCGCCGTCGTGGGCTCCGGCCAGAGCAGCGTCGAGGAGCAGTTCCACACGCGCCAGCTGGCGCACGCGCTCAACGCTCCGACCTACTTGGTTTCCCGCACCGCGGCGGGCGACGGGATCCTCGTCTCCGCCGACCGCAATCCGAACGTCCGCGGCGCGCTCGTTACTGGTCTGGTGTCGGACCTGCCGCAGCCCTACCTCGACGATCTCGGTGAGGCGATCGACCGCGGGGACGTGCGCACCGTGGTGTCGGTCGGCGAGGATCTCATGGCCGCCGGTCTCTCCGCGACCCAGCTGGCCAAGATCTCGGTCATCCAGCTGGGCACCCAGGTGTGCGCCTCCAGCGTGGCGGCCTCCGTGGTGATCCCGACGCTCACGGTCTTCGAAAAGGCGGGCACGATGATCAACCAGCAGTTCCGCCTCCAGCGCTTCGCCAAGGCGGTGGCCGGACCGGTGGGTGCGTTCGATGATCTTGAGGTGCTCGCGCGCTTGATTGCGGCCGCCGGCGGCCCGGCGGAGCCCTCCGACCTCGCCGGGGTCTGGACTCGCCTCGCCGCCGAGATTCCGGCCCTGCGGGGTCTGTCGTACGCCGCGGTCCCCGAGACCGGCGTCGTGCTGGACGCCTCCCCGTGGGCGGCGCTGCCCTTCGTCGAGGGCGAGTCGCTCCACCATCGCCCCGCCCTTGTGGCGGCGAGCGCCTGAACCCGAGGGAACCCGCCATGGACGTCTCCCTCTACTTCAACCTTCCGGCGTGGCTGCGCGTGACGCTCCAGGGCGTGGCCGTGATCGCCGTGCTCTTCCCGCTCGCCGCCGCGTGTTCGATGGCCGAGCGCAAGATCTCCGCGTGGATTCAGGGCCGGCCCGGCCCGAACCGAACCATCCCGCCGTTCCTCGCCTGGATCCCGGTCGTCGCCCCGCTGCTCCAGAAGCTCGGGCTCTTCCAACTCGCGGCCGACGGCGGCAAGTTCGTCTTCAAGGAGGATCCGATTCCCGGGCACGTGAACAAGGTCTACTTCGTGCTCGCGCCCATCCTCGCGATGATCCCGGCGCTGACCACGATCGCGGTGGTGCCATTCGGCGCCTACCTCGACTCCGCCGGCCGAACCGTCCCGCTGGTGCTCGCCAACGTCGATGTCGGCATCCTCGCCGTCTTCGCGGTCGCCTCCCTCGGCGTCTATTCGGTGATCCTCGCCGGCTGGGCCTCGAACTCGAAGTACCCGTTCCTCGGCGGCGTGCGCGCCTCCGCGCAGCTGATCTCATATGAGCTGTCGATGACGCTGTCCGTGCTCCCGGTCTTCCTCTGGGTGAACGCCCCCGGCGGCCCGGGCACCCTGAGTCTCTTCGACGTCGTGCAGAGCCAGAGCCAGCCCGGCTTCTGGGGCGGGATGTGGTACGGCGTGCTGATGCCCGTGTCCGCCTTCATCTTCCTCGTCGCCCTCTTCGCCGAGACGAACCGCCAGCCCTTCGACATGCCGGAATCCGAGGCCGACCTCGTCGGCGGTTTCCACACCGAGTACGGCGCGTTCAAGTGGTCGCTCTTCTTCGTCGCGGAGTACTGCCACATGATCGTGGGCTCCGGCGTCTTCGTCCTCCTCTTCCTCGGCGGCTGGAACCCGCTGCCCTGGGTCTCCCTGGAGACGCTCGCGGGCTGGCTCCACCTTGCCGGCAGCCCGGTGCTCACGGGCGTACTCGCGACTCTCCTCTTCCTCGGGAAGGTGGTCGCCTTCATCTTCTTCTTCATGTGGGTCCGGTGGACGCTGCCGCGCTTCCGCTACGACCAGGTCATGAAGCTCGGCTGGCAGAAGCTGCTGCCGCTCTCGATCGCCAATCTCATCGTCTACGCCATCGTCATCGCGCTCATCGAGCGCGCCTGATCCGTCCGCCTCTCCCGCTCCCTCCGCCTCTTTCGCTCCTCCCATGGCCGTCATCCCCGTCGAACGCAAACCGCTCACCGTGGCCGAGCGTACCTACCTCCCGCAGATCGTCCATGGGCTGAAGACGACGTTCCGGCACCTCGTGGCGCCGAACGTGACCTTGGAGTACCCGGAGCAGCGCCCGGAGATCCCGGGCGGCTACCGCGGCGTCCCGACACTCGTCCGCGACCCCAACGGCCGCGAGAAGTGCGTCTCCTGCCAGCTCTGCGAATTTGTCTGCCCGCCGAAGGCGATCCGCATCACCCCGGGCGAGATCGCCCCGGACTCCCCGCAGGCGCACGTCGAGCGCGCGCCGCAGGCCTTCGACATCGACATGCTCCGCTGCATCTACTGCGGCCTGTGCGAGGAGGTCTGCCCCGAGGAGGCGATCTGGCTGCAGACGCAGTACTCGATGACCGGCTACACCCGCGAGGAGATGGTCAACCACAAGGACCGCCTCTACGAACTGGGCGGCACGCTCCCGGATGCCCACCACAAGTGGGACAAGAAGAAAGCCGCGGAGGACGCGGCGGCGCACGGCGGCCATCACTGATCTGAACCGCCCCGTTTCCTGCCCGCTCCTTTCCAGCCATGGCTGACCTGCTCTTCTACGTTCTTGGTGGCGTGACGCTCGGCACGGCCGCGCTCACGGTGCTGAGCCGCAACGCGGTGAACTCCGCGATGTTCTTTCTCCTGAGCCTGCTGGCGACGGCGGGGCTCTTCGTGCTGCTCGACGCCTACCTCCTCGCCGCGCTCCTCGTCCTCGTCTACGCGGGCGCGGTGGTCGCGCTGTTCCTCTTCATCATCATGCTGCTCGACATGCAGGGAGGCGTGCGGCCGCCGTTCACGCGCGCGACCATCGCCGCCGCGGTCGCGGCGACGGGTCTCCTGACCGTGGCCGTGCTGGGCTTTGTGAAGCGCGCGCAGTTGAGCGCCGCCCCGGTCTCCCCGGACCTGCCAGTTGTTGGCGCGTCGCTCAAGGCCTACGCCGCCCAGTTGTTCACGACCTACCTCCTGCCGGTGCAGGTGGTGGGTTTCCTGCTCCTGATCGCGATGCTCGGAGTCATCGTGCTGAGCAAGCGCTTCGAGGGCCTGGAGGACATCAAATGACCATCGGACTCAATGCCTACATCACGCTGAGCGTGATTCTGTTCGCGCTCGGCTTCCTTGGCGTGCTCCTGCGCAAGAACACGCTCGTGATCTACATGTGCCTCGAGCTCATGCTCGTGGCGTCGACGCTCGCGCTGGTGGCCTTCTCCCGGTTCAACGGCCTGCTGGATGGAAATGTCTTCGTCTTCTTCATCCTCACCGTGGCCGCCGCGGAGGTCGCGGTCGGGCTCGCGATCATCGTCGCGCTCTTCCGGCGCCGGCAGACGGTGCAGGTCGACGAATTGAACGCCCTGCGCGACTGAGCGCCCGTCCCGACTGGCTGAACCCTTTCCTGATTCCATGGCCCCCCTTTCCCTTGCTCTCCTCGTCCTGCTCGCGCCGCTCGCGTCGGCCGCAGTGATCGCGCTCCTGCTCCGCCGCCGTGGCGGGCTGGCGTCCGTGGTCTCCGTGACGGCGGCCTTGGTCGTGGCCGGCGCGGGCCTCGCGCTCGTTCTGGGAGGAGACCGCTTCATGGCGTCGATGCCGTGGCTGCAGGTCGGCGGTTTCACGCTCACGGTCGGCTTCCAGTTCGATGATCTCGCCGCCCTCATGCTGGCGATCGTCGGGATCGTGGGTCTCGCGGTGCACGTCTTCTCGCTCGGCTACATGCACGACGACGGCGCGCGCGCGCGGTACTTCGGCGGTCTGTCCGTCTTCATGTTCTCGATGCTCGGCATCGTGCTCGCGGACAACCTGCTGATGATTTTTGTGTTTTGGGAATTGGTGGGTTTCAGCTCCTACCTCCTGATCAATCACTACCACGAGAAGGCCTCGGCCGCCGATGCGGCGAAGAAGGCGTTCATCGTGAATCGCGTCGGCGACTTCGGTTTCCTCCTCGGCATCCTGTGGTGCCAGGCTTCCCTGGGCACGGTGAACCTGACCGAGATCGCGGCCGCGGTCGGCGGGGGTCAGGTGGTCTCGGCCGGCATCCCGCTCCTGCTCTTCTGCGGCGCCCTCGGCAAGTCCGCCCAGATGCCGCTGCACGTCTGGTTGCCGGACGCGATGGAGGGCCCGACCCCGGTGTCGGCGCTGATCCACGCGGCGACCATGGTGGCGGCGGGCATCTACATGCTCTGCCGGATCGAGCCGCTCTTCGCGGCCGCGCCGGTCGCCCTCAACGTCGTCCTGTGGGTTGGCACCGTGACCGCGCTTTACGCCGCGCTCTGCGCGATCGTTCAGAACGATATCAAGAAGGTGCTGGCGTATTCAACGCTGTCGCAGCTCGGCTACATGGTGGCCGCCTTCGGTCTCGGTGCGCTCCGGATGCGCCACGGTGACGGCGCCGCGGCCCACGAGATCGTGCTCGCGGCGGGCGCGGGGACCGCGATGTTCCACCTCACGACGCATGCCTTCTTCAAGGCGCTGCTCTTCCTCGGCTCGGGCGCGGTCATCCACGCCTGCCACCACGAGCAGGACATCCTGCGGATGGGCGGGCTGCGCCGGTTGCCGGTGACGTTCGCGACCTTCACGCTCGGCGTGCTCGCGATCATCGGGACGCCCGGCCTGGCGGGTTTCTTCTCCAAGGACGCGATTCTCTACCTCGCGCTCGCCAACTCCCCGATCGTCTTCGGGGTGCTCGCGCTCACCGCCGTTCTAACGTCGTTCTACATGGTCCGGATGTGGAAGCTGGTCTTCTTCGGTGCACCGCGGAGCGAGTCGGCGTCGCATGCGCATGAGGGCGGCCTGAGCATGGCTTTGCCGCTCATCGTTCTGGCGGTCCTCGCGATCATCGCTGGTTACGGTGGTGTCTACGGCAAGCTGGCGGGTTCGTTCGCGGACCTGCTGCCGCACGCGCACGGGAGCGACCACATCACGGTTCTCGTGACCAGCATCGCGGTGCTGGCCATCGGTGCCGGCGCGGCCTGGGCGTTCTACCCCGCCGCTGGTGAGGATGCATTGGCGAAGCGGGTGCCCGGCGCGTACGCCGGCCTCCAGCTCCTCAACGGCTCGTTCGACGCCGCTTACTCCTTCTACGTCGCCAAGGTGCAGCAGCGGTTTGCCATGCTGCTCAACTTCCTCGAGCAGATCGTGCTCGCCGGCCTCATCATCCGCGGCGTCGCCGGGGTCGTTGGTCTCGTCGGCATCGGCGTCCGCGCCCTCCACGTCGGCAGTCTCCACGTTTATGTGTACTGGTTCCTCCTCGGTGCGGCGCTCCTCTGGGCGTTCGTGACCGGCGTGTTCTAACCCGTCTTCCGCGAACCAGCGCTGACCCATGCAACTCGACCCTCTCCTCCTCGCCATCGCGACGCCCCTGGCGGTGGCGGCCGCGATCTTCGCCGGGCTGCCCAAGCGCTACTCCGTGCGCCTGGCCTACCTCGGCTTCGGCGTCCCGGCGGCCATCGCCCTGTGGCTCTGGAGCCGCTTTCCCGCGGGCGCGGGCGAGGCCTACCAGTTCATGTCGAGCCGCGACCTCGGGCTCTCCCTGCTCGGGATCAAGCTGACCCTCGGGCTCAACGGCATCTCCCTGCCGATGTTCGTCCTCGCGGGCGTCGTCGGTCTCGCCGCCGGGCTCTACGCGATCCAGTCCGGCGCGGAGCGACTCAAGATCTACCTCGCGCTCCTGCTCGTCATGCAGGGCGGGTTGATGGGTGTCTTCGCCAGCGTGGACATCTTCTTCTTCTATTTCTTCCACGAACTCGCGCTGATCCCGACCTTCATCATGGTCGGGATCTGGGGCGGGCGCGACCGGGGCTATGCGGCGATGAAGCTCACGATCTACCTCACGGTGGGAGCGATGCTGTCGCTGGCCGGCTTGATCCTGATCTACCACCAGAGCGGTGCGCAGACGTTTGATCTGATCACGCTGCGGGCCGAGGCGCTGGCGCATCCGTTGTCCTTCACGGCGCAGAAGTACGGTTTCGGTCTGCTGCTTTTCGGTTTCGGCATCCTGGTTTCCCTGTGGCCGTTCCACACGTGGGCCCCGCTCGGCTACGGTGCCGCCCCGAGCTCGGCGGCGATGCTGCACTCGGGTGTGCTGAAGAAGTTCGGCCTCTACGGTCTCCTGCAGGTCGCCCTCCCGCTGGCCCCGGTCGGCGCGGCGCACTGGTCCGGTGTCCTCACCGTCCTCGCCTTGGGCAACGTCCTGATCGTCGGCATCATCGCCCTCGCCCAGCGCGACCTCAAGCAGGTGGTCGGGTACGGCTCGGTCATGCACATGGGCTATGCCTTCCTCGGCATCGCGGCGATGTCCGTCGTCGGGGTGGGGGGCGCCGTCCTCATGATGGTGGCGCACGGGTTGTCCGTCGCCCTGCTCTTCCTGCTCTCGACCTGCATCTACCACCGGACGCACACGTTCGATCTCACCGAGATGGGCGGGCTGGCGCGGCACACTCCCGTGCTGGCGGCGTTCTTCGTCGCCGCCACGATGGCGTCCATCGGTCTGCCGGGCTTCGCCAATTTCTGGGGTGAGCTGACGCTCTTTGTGGCGATCTGGAAGTCTTCGCCGTGGGTCGCCGCCGGGGCGGTCGCCGGGGTCGTCATCACCGCGATCTACGCCTTGCGCGCGGTCGCAAAGGTCTTCTTCGGTCCGCCGACCGAGGCGTTCTCCCGGGTCGTCGCGCATGTCGCGCCCGTCGATCTGCGCTGGGCCGAGCGCCTGCCCGCGCTGCTGCTTCTCGGCTTGCTGCTCTTCATCGGTTTCTGGCCGAGGTCCCTCTCCGCGCCGCTCAACTCCGCCCTCGGTTCCCTGGCCCCGGCGCTGGCCGTCAAGGCGGCCGCCGATCCGCGTCCCTAACCGCCGCCCGCCGCGATGAATCTCTCCCTCCTCCAGTCCGCCGCCGCCGACAATCGTTGGGCGGCCTTGTTCCCCGAACTGCCGCTGGCGTTGCTGGCGCTGTTCCTCCTCGTCCTCGAGATCGTGCTCCCGAAGCGGCAGCACCGGTCCATCCCGGTCGTGGCGATCCTCGGCCAGGTCGCGCTGCTCGTGGCCCTGCTGGTCAACCTGCGTGGGGGCATGACTGAGCAGCTGACGTTCAACGGTCTCCTGCGGCATTCGCCGACCGGGCAGTTCTTCCGGGTCCTCTTCCTCGTCACGTCGCTTCTCGTCAGCATCCTCGGAGTGGTCAGCCTCGCCCGGCAGCGCATGCCGCGGGTGGAGTTCTTCCACATCGTGATGGTCGTGGCGGCCGCGATGATGCTGCTCGTGCAGAGTCATCACTTCGTGATGTTCTTCGTCGCGCTGGAGACCGTCACGGTCGGATTCTACATCCTCGTCAGTTACTTCCGGACCAATCCGCTCTCGCTGGAGGCCGGCCTGAAGTACCTCGTGATGGGTGCGCTCAGCTCCGCGATCCTGCTCTTCGGCATCGTGCTGCTCTACGGCGCGGTCGGCAACCCGGCGCTGGCGCCGTCCGGCATCGCCGCCGGGGCGATGGACTTCGCCTCGGTGCGGCAGTTCCTCCTCACGCATCCCGACAACTTCCTCGCCCAACTCGGCATCGTCCTCGTGCTCTCCGGGGTGGCCTTCAAGATCGGTGCGGTGCCGTTCCAGATCTGGGTGCCGGATGTCTACCAGGGCGCTCCGACCCCCGTGACGGCCTTCCTCGCCGTGGGCTCGAAGGCCGCCGGCTTCGGCGCCTTGGTCGTCCTCGCCGGCGTCTTCGCCCCGTGCAAGAGCTTGGTCATTCCGGTGCTGTCCGTGATGGCGGGGGCGACGATCCTCTTCGGCAATCTCGCCGCCCTGACCCAGTACAACGTCAAGCGGCTGATCGCGCTCTCCGGCGTGTCGCACGCGGGTTACCTCCTGATCGGGGTGATCGCGGCCTATTACGACCCGGCGGCCTTGAGCGGGGTTTACTTCTACCTCATCGCCTACCTCGTGGCGTCGTTCGCGGTGTTTGGCGTCATGACCCATGTGTGCGGCGAGAATGAGGCGGATCAGGAGCTCGAGCACTACGCCGACCTCGCCCGGACGCATCCTTTCCTCGCGCTGGTGCTCGTGATCGGGCTGGGTTCGCTGGCCGGCATCCCGCCGCTGGCCGGCTTCATCGGCAAGCTGATGATCTTCCTCGCCGCCTTCTCGGCCGGGCTCTACGTGCTGCTCGGCATCGCGGTGCTGGGCGTCATGATTTCGATCTACTACTACTTCGGCTGGATCAAGGCGGCGTGTTTCTCCGCCTGGCGGCTGCCCACCCCGGCGGGTGAGGCGGTCCCGAGCCTGCCCCGCACCCCGGTGGCATGGCCCGCCCGGATCACCCTCGGCACCCTCGCGGTCGCCTCCGTGGTCCTCGGGCTTTGGCAAGGCCCGATCATCGGCTGGCTGCTTGCGCGCTGAGGCGGGTAAATCGGAGGTCGCGCCCACCCCTTTCACCGCCGCGCCCCCGATCCCCGAACCCTCCGCCCCGCCATGCGCATCACCGGTCTCGCCCTCGTTCCGCCGCCGACCGCCGCCGGCCTGCCGCAGGTCTCCCCGGAGTTGCTGGCCTCAGTCCTCGCCCGGTATTCACGGAGCAACGACGGACTGGAGGCCATTCTCGCGAAGGTGGATCTTCGCGACCCGGACGCCTCGATCGACCGCATCCTGAAGTTCGTCGATTACGGCCACGCCTCCATCGGCGGCCTGACCGGCGGCTTGGCGGTGGCGCTCGACGGCGTATCGATGTGGCTCGCCTACAAACTGTTTGAGATCGCGCAGATGGCGGACGGGCAGGAGTCGTCGACGCGGTACATCACGATGGACGCGTCGCAGGTGCCGTCCGCCGAGGAACTCGGCGTGCCGGAGGATCTCGCGGATCGCTGGCGCGGCGTGATCGCGCGCAGCTTCGCGGCCTATCACGCCGAGTACGGACGGCTCGACGCCTTGGCGACGGCCGAGCCGGACCGCGTGCGACTGCCCGCCGACGCCAAGCCCGCCGTGGTCACGCGCCTGCGGAAGAACTACGCGCTCGACCGCGCCCGTTACTTCATCCCGCTCGCCACCCGCACCAACGTCGGCCTCGTGCAGACCTCGCGCATGTGGGCGCAGACGGTGAAGCACCTCGATTCCCTCCCGCAGCCCGAGGCCCGCGCGGCGGCGACGCTGATCCGCGACGAGCTGCTCAAGCAGTCGCCGCGCCTGATGCGCCACAGCCGCGCCGAGGCGTCCTTCGAGGAGCAGGCCCGGCAGGAACTCGCCCTCTCGTGCCGGATGGGTCTGGCGCGTCTTTCGACGGACGGGTTGGCCGACGAGGTCTGGGTGCACGTCGACCGGGCCGCCCCGCCGTTCCTTGCCGAGGAGCAGGGCGTGGCCGAGGCGCTCCGTCACCGCCGCAACCGTTACGGCCATCAAGGTCTGGCGACCCGGCGCATGCGTGTGACCTTCGCGTGGAACAACCTCGCGCTCGCGGAACTGCGCGACCTGAACCGCCACCGCACCGGGCACCGCTTCACCCCGTTGATCCAGGCCGGCTTCTACCTCCCGCCGGAGATCGCGCGCGCGCCGCACGCGGACCTCCTGCGTGAGCAGGCCGCGCTGACCGCCGAACTGCTGCGGCGCGGCTCGCCGGCGTATGCCTACTCGCTGCTCCTCGGCGCGCAGACTCCCTTCGAGCACAGCACGCACGCCGACAAGTTCATCTACGAGGCGGAGCTGCGCACCGGCATGGGTGCGCATTTCCGCTACGCCGAGCACCTCAGCGCCGCGCTCCGGGAATTCTTCGCGCAGGTGCCCGAGGCCCGGGAGTGGGTCGTCGAGGGCACCGCGGAGCCCGAGTAGGCGGTCCGGCGTACCGGCCGCCCCGCCCGGCCCGGGTCACGAATCGTCGCGCAAGCGCCGCTCCGAAATCGGTGGCGGCGTGGTCCGGGCCTTCGGTGCGGGCTTGGACTCGCGCATCCGGACCACGACGGAGAGCTGGCAGTTCACGGCTTTGCCCTCGTGGAAGATCGGGAAGAACTCGGCGTTTACGACCGCGACCACGGCGGCCACCCGCAGGGCATCCGGACCTTCCGGCGCGACACCGGGTGCAGCTAGGCAAACATCGACTCAGGAGAAGCCGGGATTGAGCCCCGGTCAGCCGGAAAATGCTTTTCGGATAGCAACCGGGGCGGGGACGCGGCACGTTCCCCCCTGCATGTCGTGGCTGCATCGGCTGGAACGCTGGCTGGGTCCCGTGGCCCTCCCGAACCTCACCCTGTATCTGGTGACGGCTCAGGCATTTGTGTATTTGACGGCCCTGCTTGGGCTGCTTGACCCGACGCGGGTGATGCTGATCCCGGCGGCGGTGATGGCGGGGGAGTGGTGGCGCCTCTTCACCTTCGTGGCCGATCCGCCGGCGGCGCACTGGGTGTTCGTGGCCTTCGCCCTCTACTTCCTGTACCTGAGCGGATCCGCGCTGGAGGAGCAGTGGGGAACGGTGCGTTACAACCTGTTTCTCCTCGTGGGCTACCTGCTGGTGGTCGGCACGGCGTTCCTGACCCCGTATGCGGCCGCGACGAATCTCTTCATCGGCGGCTCGATCTTCCTCGCCTTCGCGCAGCTCAATCCGACGTTCACGATGTACCTCTTCCTGGTGCTGCCGATCCAGATACGATGGCTCGCGCTGATCGCCTGGCTGGGCTACGCGTGGAGCTTCGCGACGGGGGATCTTGCCACCCGGCTCTCGATTGCGGCGGCGTTGGCGAACTACTTCCTGTTCCTCGGACACGACCTCTGGCTCTCGCTGCGGCAAGGCTTCCGCCGCGCGCGCACGAACGCCGAGCGCCGCGACGGCCCCCAGGTCCGACACCAGTGCCATGTCTGCGGCAAGACCGACCTGAGCCACCCGCAACTCGACTTCCGTTACTGCTCCAAATGCGCCGGCGATCAGTGCTACTGCCCGGAACACATCCGCAACCACGAACACGTGCTCACCGATGGCGACGCGAAGCAGCCCTAGCCGCCGCGCCAGCCCCAGGGGTGCGACGGCCGTCAAGCGAACCCGCACCCGCCCGCCGACCGGTTCGGCCGCCGTCAGCGGCCCCGGCGCTCCCGCCGCGCCGCTGGCTCCGACGGGCCAACTGGCGACGCTGCGTGCCTGGCTCGCGTTCGCGGAGCGAGCCTACGCGGACGCCGGTCTCGCCCTCGGGCAGGTGGCGTCGACGGCGCACGATGAGGCGTTGTTCCTCCTGCTGCGGTTGCTCGGCTGGCCGCTCGACAGCGATGCCTCAGTGCTCGATCAGCGCCTCGACCCCGCGCAGCGGATCACCCTGCGGCAGGGACTCGAGCGACGCGTGCGGGACCGCGTCCCGGCCGCCTACGTGGTCGGCGAGGCCTGGCTCGGCGGCCTGCGCTTCCACGTCGACGAGCGCGTCATCATTCCGCGCAGCTACTTCGTCGAGCATCTCCTCTCCGGACAACTTGAGCTCCTGACCGGTCCCGCGCGTTCCGTGCGCCGGGTGGTCGACGTGTGCACCGGCTCCGGCTGCCTCGCGATCCTCCTCGCGCGGCATTTCCCGCGCGCCACGGTCGATGCGATCGACCTCTCCCCCGGCGCCTTGGAGGTCGCGGCCCTGAACGTGCGCGCACACGGCCTCGGCCGTCGCGTGCGCCTGCACCGCAGCGACGTGTTCGCCGCCGTGCCGGCCCCGGCGGACGGCTACGACCTGATCTTGAGCAACCCGCCGTACGAACCGAGCGCGGTGTGCGACCGGTTGCCCGAGGAATTCCGACACGAGCCGCGGCTCGCGCTGGATGGCGGACGCGACGGCCTCGACATCATCCGCCGCCTGCTGCGGGAGGCGGCTCCGCGTCTGGCCCCGCGTGGTCTCGTTGCGCTCGAGGTCGGCGGACTGCGCGCGGCGATGGAGCACGAGTTCGGCCACCTCGGACTGCTCTGGCTGCCGTCGGAGGACGGCAGCGACTGCGTGTGCGTCATCCGCGCCGATCGCCTGCGGGCGGCGGCGTCCGCGGGCGCGACGGCGTTGAAGGCCGTGGCCGCGAAGCCCGGACGGAGTCAGACTTCGGCGGGCAGGCCGGCTCCGGCGCTGCCCGAAGCCGGGGCGAAGGTGCCCGCCCCGCCTGCACGGGCGAGGCTCGTTAAGCGCGGGCGTAGCAGTACAGCATAGCCCGCCGACCCCGCCCGCACGGGCGAGGCCGGGCGCGCGCCCGCGCCGTCAGGCGTAGGTGTCGACCAGCGAACCGGTCCGCAGGCGCGCGAGCACCGCTTTCGGCGTCAGGGGGCGCGCCAGCGAGACGCGCACGGTCCGGGGCTCGTTCGGGTAAAGCTCGAAGAAGTTGTCCGACGCCTCGTGCACGACGCCAGGGAGATCGAAGTGCACGCGGTGCTGGAAGACCGCCGACTGGAACGTCACGTCGACCTCCCGGCCGCCGCGGCCAACCGCGCGGGCGCGGGTGCGGATGCGGCCCCGCGGCAGCGCGAGGAAACGCGGCGGAGCGAGGAAGACCGTCTCCTCGCTGACCGTCCGGTCCGCCACGTCGAGCGCGATGCGCAGGTAGAGGTGGTCGCGTCCGTGCGTGGCCATGGCGGCGGCGACCGGCACGGTGACGTGGCGGCGGCTCTCGCCGGGGCGCAGTGCGACGCTCCGGCGTCCGCCCTCAAGGCGGCGTCCGTCGAGGTGGAGGAGATCCCAGCGCAGCACCCCGCGCGCGGCGACCGGGGCGTCGTACACGGTGTGGACATGCACCTCGTTGACCGTCGTACCGCGGTAGTTGCCGATCTTGGTCGTCTCGTCGCCGGGCACGTGGGCCGAGACCAGAGCAGGAGAGTCCGGCGGCGGCGGCACCGTCCGGCCGGGCCAGCTGGGGTTCAACGGTGAGGGTGACGCTCTCGGCGTCGTGCCGCTGCTGGATCCGGACGTTCGCGAGACGGTTGCGGCTCCAGCCTTCCAGACGCAGGTCGCGCCAGATGCCGGCCGTGACGAAGCGGGGACCCCAGTCCCAGCCGAACTGGCACTGCTGCTTGCGGATGCGCACGCAGTTGCCGACCGGGTCGTTGAACTCCGCCGGGGGTGTGAAGCCTCCCCGCTCGCGGATGTAGCGGAGCGCGCTGTCAAAGCGGATCACGAGGCGGTTGCGTCCCGGGCGCAGCCACGGCTTCACGTCCCAGCGGAAGCCGATGAACATGTTCTCGGTGCGGGCGACGCGGTGCCCGTTGAGCGTCACCGTCGCCACCGTGTCGAGTCCGTCCGCCACGAGGTCAATCACTTCCTCGCCGCGAAGATCGGCGGGGACCGTGAACCACGTCTCGTATTCCCAGTCCCGCTCCTCAATCCACTGCAGGTCGAGTTCGTTCGTCCCGTAAAATGGATCCGGAATCCGGCCCGCCCGACGCAGATCGGTGTGCACGCAGCCCGGCACGAGCGCCGGTTGCCAGGTTCGGGTCGCGGCGTCGCGAAAGCGCCAAGCCGGTCCGGAGAGGGGAAGGGTCTTCATGGGTGGGGAGGCAGGGAAGCGGGCGGGAGGAGAACGGAGTGCGGTGCATCCCCCGCGGCGGGGGAGGAAGGGTGCCCCCGGTGCCGCACCGGCGCGCGGCGATGAACCGCGGCCGGGTGCGGACGCTGGGTGTGAAGGGGAAGCCTAGCAGGTGGGGGCGAATCCGGCGTTGCCTAAAATGACATATCGTTTGTCGAATCCGACATCATGGCCCTCCCGCCGCCCCCCTTCCGGGTGCAGATCGTCACCGATTCCCGGCTGGCCTACTTCCGGGAGGCGGTGATCGGAGCGCGCCGCTTTGGGTTTGAGACGGGTCGTCTGGAATTCGTGGACCGATGGCTGGAGCCGGAGCTCCGTGGGGACCTCGGCCGGCTGGTGCGTCGCGACCGGGTGGCGGGGATTGTGGCGCCCCTGCACACCCCGGCGGAGGAGTGGCGGTACGCGGGGCTCGGCATCCCGGTCGTGAACATCTCCAACGCGCTACCGGCGTCGACGATCCCGGTGGTGACGCAGGATGACGTGGCGGTGGGGCGACTCGCGGCCCAGCACCTGCGGTCGTGCGGGGCGCGCTCGTTCGGCTTCTGGGGGGACCTGCGGCAGGCGTACGTCCGGGAGCGGCACGCGGGATTCCGGGACGAGTTGGCCCGTCATGGCGAGGAGGGCGCGCTGTGGACGGAGGCGGGATCCGATCGGCGGATGGGTCCGTGGCTCGGACGGCTGCGTCGGCCGGCGGGCGTGTTCGCGGTGCTGGACGAGCAGGCGCTCGGACTGATGCGGGCGGCGCGGCGTTCGGGCTGGAGCGTACCCGACGACGTCGCGATCCTCGGGGCGGGGGACGACGATTTCTGGGTCGAGTTTGAGAGCGTGCCGCTTTCGAGCATCCGCCTGCCGGCGCGGCGGATCGGCTACGAGGCGGCGGCGCTGCTCGCGGAATTGCTGGAGCGCGGCGGGCCGGCGCGGAGCCCCTTGCGGCTGCCGGTCGAGGGCATTTCGGCGCGGCGCTCCACCGATGTGGTCTTCGCCGGCGATCCGGCGGTGGCGCGCGCCGTGCGCTTCATCCGGGAGCACGCGCTGGCCAATCCCTACGTTGGGGACGTGGCGCGCGCGGCGGGACTGTCGCGCACGGCGCTGCAGGCGCGGTTCCGGGCGCTCGTCGGGCGGACGATCCTGCACGAACTCCAGCGCACGCAGCTGGCCCGCGCCCAGGATCTGCTCTCCGCGTCAGACCTGCCCATGGCCGTGATCGCCGAACGCTGCGCCTTTCCGAATTCACAGCGGTTCTCGGTCGTCTTCCGCCGCCACCTCGGAGTCACTCCCAGCACCTACCGCCGTTTGCACTAGGGACGGGAGTGAGGGGGAGGGTCCCGCCATTCCCGCTTCGCAGACGCACCCGGGACGGTCGACGTCGCGCGTTGTGGCGAAGGGGGAGCGAAACCGAATTCCGCGTCCCGCACGTGGCCACGGAATCGCCGTCCCGTCACGCCGCGGCGAGATGGAGTTTGCCGGGGAAGGCGCTCTGCGCTTGGCTGCCCGCGCCATGAGTACCCCTCCCCGCGGCTATGGTCGGAAGGCGTTCATCCGGAATTCTCTCCTCTTCTCCGCCCTCGGCGTGGCGTCCGGACCAGCGGGAGGCAGCCCGACCGCCGGCGCACCCGTCTCGACGCCCGGGACCGCGCCGCGCGCCTGGCGGCCCGTCGCGGTGCTGGATCACAAGCGCACGCTGCGGCAGGGCGACTGGTCCGATCTCGTCGCCGCCGTGCGCGCCGGAGCCGACCTGCGGATGAAGTCCCAGTTCCTCCATCATGAGCACATCGAGCCCGGTTCGCCGAATCACGCGCTCATCGAGGAGGTGATGGACTGGCGGGTCACCCATGTGATCGAGAACCGCTGGGTTTCGGCGTGCGCCAACCTCCGCCAGCCGATCACGCTCCTCGGAAACGGCTTCGGTCCCGATCCCTCGCTTTCGCTCTTTCTCTACAACCAGGACGGCCAGCAGGCGGTGGCCCGCCTGTTCCTCGATGGCAAGGTCCGCGACGGCGTGCGCGGTCCGGGCCCCGTGGTGCAGGATCCAGCCATGCCGAAGTACCACCTGCAGGAGGTCTTCGACGCGGGGACCAGCGGACCGAGCCGCAACTTCATCTACGACTTCGAAAGCATGACTTGGTTCGTGCGGCAGGACTGGACCGAGCTCTACAGCCACACCGCGGATGGGCGGGCGCGGTCGGGCTCGCGGCAAGACCTGATTCGCGCCTTCCAGGCCGGCGCCGAATTGAAGGTCGCGGTCGAGGGTCTGTGTGACGACCTCGTGCCTGCGGGGGAGCCCAAGGTCGCGCACGAGACGATCGTGCACTGCGGGGCCAGCTACTGCTACCTGCAGGACGAACTGCTCAGCGTGGGTTCCCAGCCGGTGGTGCGGGTCCGGCCGGGCATTCCCACGCTCTACCGCAGCGGAGGCTGGGACTATGGCTGGCTCTACCTGCGCACCGACGGGGTGGTGACGCGGCGGCTGGTCGATCCCTACACCCGCCAGTTCTCGGACTCGACGCGGCGTCACGCGCTGCGCTGGTTCGTGCGCTGACCCCCACCCGCCTTCGGCGCCCGGTTCGCCCGGCCGCCGGTGGGCGGCGCGGGCGAATCCCTGTAATCTCGGTCGCGCCTCCACCGGGCTTTACGGGTCATCGGTCCCCCTCCATCTTCCCGTCATGCTCCGCTACCTTGGCCTCGGGTACCGTCGCTTCGGCCTCCAGCCGACGACCTCGCCGCCGCGGATGAACTGGGAATTCTATGCGGTGGTGAACGGGCGTTGCGCGCCGCTGCCGCCCGCGGGTCCCAAGGGCGTGCCGCGGGCCAACACGCTGTGGGTCTCCGCGCCGGGCAGCGCGCACGGCTGGACCGGGGTGGGGCAGTGCCGGGCCTACATCACCGCCTTCCACTTCGGGCTCGTGCCGCCGCAACTCGAGGCCGCCGTCCGGCGCGGCGGGCAGTTGGCCGTGCCGCTCGAGGTCCATGAGCGGCGCCGGTTGGTCGAACTCGCCAAGCAGGCGCGCACCGAGTTCGAGGCCCCAACCCATCTCGGCAGCCTGCTCTACCAAGGCATCCTCGCTGAACTCTCGCTGCTGGTCCTGCGCAAGCTCCCGGAGGCCGTGAAGCCGCTGCCGGCCAGCCGCGCCCGGCGCACCGCCGACGCCGCCGTGCAGTGGTTCGCCGCCCACCTCGACGAGAATCCGTCCCTCGCCGCCATCGCGCGCGCCACCCACGTCTCCGTCAGCACGCTGCGCCGCGCCTTCCTCGGGGCGCGCGGCGAGACACCGCACCGGACCTTCGCCCGCCTGCGCCTCGAGACCGCCATGCGCCTGATGGTCGAGACTCCCCACAAGCTCGATGACATCGCCGCCAAGTGCGGCTACGCGGGCGCCAGCGACTTCGGCCGGGCCTTCAAGGCCGCGACCAAGGTCAGCCCGGCCGTCTGGCGGCGCACCATCCTCGAGGGTCCGGGCTACATCCGGCGCTGACGCGTGAACGTTTCCGCACAGTTTTTGACCGCCTCCCCGCTGGGCGTCCGGCGTGCGAGTTGGTAGGGTTGTGGTCGCGGTTTCGGGCTCTCGTCGTCTTCCCTCCCTCCAACCGACCCGCGATCCGCCCCTCCACCTCTCACCTCCCATGATGCGCCGTCGTGAATTCGTCTCCCTCGCTGCCGCGGGGGCCTTTGCGGTCCCCTCTCTCGCCCGGCACCTCGGCGCCGCCACGACCGCGGCACCGTCGGCGCGCCTGACCGAGTATGAGTTCCTGCGTCGGATCCCGCCCGAGCGGCTGCGCGCGCTGATCGGGGATCGTCCCGACGCGAACGGGCTGAGCGGCAGCAACCGCCTTGCCGGCCGCTGGCTGGAGGCCGGCCCGCAGCGCGGCTCCTGCCGTGGCGTCATCGCCGGGGTCGTCCTCGACGATCTTGCCCTCGCCGAGGACGCGTGGCGCGGGATCGAGGTCGCGTTCGCGCACCAGCGCGACGACGGCGGCTTCGTTGCCAACCTCCGCCCCAACGGCAAGAGCGCGCGCCCGTTCGGCGCCGCCGTCGAGACCGCGTTCTTCTTCCTCCAGGAAATGGGCCGCGCCGTGCTCGTCATCCGCCAGTCGCCGCACGAGCCGGTCTTCCGCGAGCGACTCGCCGCGCTGGAGCCGAAACTCCGCCGCGCCGGTCGCTTCATCCTCTCCGGCTACGACACCATCATCGACAACAGCAGCAAGGCGGTGAACCGGATCTTCATCGCCGCCAAGGCCTTCGGCCTCTGCGGACGGGTCCTGCGCGACGAGGAAATGCTCGCCGCCGCCCACCGCTTGGTCGCGCATGGGCTGACGCTGCGCGACGCGCAGGGCATCTTCATCGAAAACGGCGGGCGCGACTCGAGCTACAACGCCGTCTCCATCCTTTTCGGCCAGGTGCTGGCCCTGCACGTTCCGATTCCGGAATTCGAGGCGGCTCTGCCCGCCGCGGTCGCCTGGCAGATCAGCCGCATCCGTCCGGATGGATCGATCGAGGTCGAGGGCAATTCGCGCACCGGCGTCGGCAAGGAAAAGTCCTACTTCGGCGACCCGAAGACCGTGAACCACGGCGAGATCGTCCAAGCGCTGACCCTCTACGGGATCGTGCACGGCGACCGGGCCGCGCTCGCCGCCGCCGATCGGGTCTTCGCTTTCTGGAAGAGCGGCGCGCCGGCAAAGGTCGCCGGCTGAGCTTCGCTCCGCCTCCGGCCGGCGTGGCCGGGGGCCTGCGCCGCGACGCGGGCCGGCTCCGGCCAGCCGCGTCACCCGTTGGCAGCCCGGCGGCTCCGTTCCGCCGCCTCGCGGCTTGCGTCCAGCCGGCCGACGCTGGTTGCTCCCTGCGTTTCTGGCCGTCCTGCTCTGCGTCCCATGGCTGCCGGGGCGCTGGGAGGAGGCTGGGCGGGCGGCGCTGGAGGTCACGTTGCAGGCAACGCTGCCCGGAGTGGCCGAACTCCACGGCGATGTGGGAAACGGCTTCGTGGGGAACGCCGGGACCCGCGCCGCGGTGCGGGCGGGGGAGCAGCCGGAAACCGTGCGCCTCGCCGTTCCCGATGGAGCGTTGCGGGCGCTGCGCCTGCGGCTTTCCGATCGCCCGGCATCCGTCCGCGTTCTGGAGGCGCGCTTGGTCGGGGCGGACGGTACCGCGCTGCTGGCGGTGCCGCCAAGTGCCTGGCAAGCCGCGGCGGGCGTGGCCGCCCTGCGCGTGAAGGGAAACACCCTCGAGGTGGAACCCGCCGACACCGCCGCCGAGGTCGCGCTGGGCGTCGTCTTCCGCACGCCCTTTGCGCCCCCGCCCGCTGGAGCGGGAAAGATCGCGAGAGTCCTGCTCCTCGTCCTGCCCGTGGGGCTGGCGGTCCTCCTTGTGTCGGCATGGCTGGAGCGCACCGCCGGCCGCGCGGGGAGCGGCGCGGCGGGTGGCGGTGAAGCCACCGGAGTCCGCCTCCCGTGGGCGGGATGGCCGGCGCGCCGCCCCCGGCTTGCGCTGGCGGGGGTCGCGTTCGTCGCGACCCTGGCCAGCGCCTATCCCGTGGTCTTCCTCGGTGGGAGTTTCGTGGCGGCGGGCTCCGGGGCGAAGCTGCTCTACGACCGGTTCCCGACGGTGCCGGAGTCGAGGGTCGTGAAGGCCGCGGAGGTGCGCGGGGCGGATTTGGGCGCGCTGCTCTGGCAGCACCTGCCCGCGACGGAGGTGCAGCGGCAGGCGCTGGCCGCCGGCGAGATCCCTTTCTGGAATCGCTTCAACGCCGCGGGCTTCGATCTGCTGGCGCAGGGCCAGTCGATGCTCGGCGATCCGCTGCACGCGCTCGTGCTCGCCGCCGGTGGGGACTCGTGGGCGTGGGACCTGCGCTTCCTCGCGGCGCGTTTCCTCTTCATCTGGGGCATGGCGCTGCTCGCATGGCGCGCCTCGCGTTCGCTCGGCGCCGCGGCCTGCGTGGGGGCCGCGAGCGGCTTCATCGGCTTCTACGTCTACCGCGTCATCCATCCGGCCACGTTCACGCTCGGTTACGCACCGTGGATCCTGCTCGCCTGGTGGTCAGCGGCCGATGCCGTCGTCGGCCGCCGCCGCGATCGCGTCGCCGCGCTCGCCGGCCTCGCGGCGGCGAGCCTGTGCGTCGTGCTCAGCGGCACCGTGAAGGAGGCGGTGGTGCTGAGCGTGGTCCTTCACGCCGCGGGACTCGTCGTCTTCCTCGCCGAGTGTCCGCCCGGGCGGCGTCGCGCCGTGGCCGCGCCCCTGCTCACCGTCGCCGCCGCGGGGCTGCTCGCGGCCCCGTGGTGGCTGCCCTTCCTCGACGCGCTGCGGCGCTCGGCGACGGGGTACGACGTGCCGACGGTCTTTCAGCTGCCGCCGGGACTGCTGCTCGGTTTCTGCGACGAACTCTTCCATCGCCCGCTGCAGCCCGGGGCGTTCGTCAGCAACCCCTCCACGAACCTTGTGATCCTCGTCGGCCTGCTGGGGTGCGCCGTCACGTGGCGCGCGCTGCGCCCGCGCGCGGGCGTGGTGGCGCTGGCGTGGTCCCTTCTGCCGGTGGCGGCGCTGACCTTCGGCGTGGTGCCGGCGGCGTGGATCGTGGCGGTGCCCCTGCTGGGCGGCGTTTCGCACTAGGACAACTGCGGCTCGCTCGCGTTGATTATCCTGACCGGTCCGCTCGCGGCCTGCGGCTGGGCGGCGCTCGCCGCGCGCCTGCGGGAACCCGCAGCGGCGGCGGACTTCCGGGGTGTGGCGGCGGGGATGGCGATCCTGCTGCTCCTCTGGCTCGGCACCCTCCAGGCGGTGCCCAAGGTCCTGCCCGGCGTCGAGGGCGGTGCGCGCCCGCTGCTCGCGGATCCGGCGGCGGTGCCGACCTTCGTGTGGGTGAGCGCGGGGCTGCTGCCGCTGGCGGCGCTGGGCGGACTGGCGCTGCTCCGCGCGGCGGCGGTGGGACGTGTGACCGTCCCGACAGCGGTGCTCGGACTCGCGGCGTGTGCGGTCCTGCTGCTCTGGCGTCACGGCGTGCAGGCCGGCGGGGTGGCGTGGCCGGAGTATGCGGTGACGGCTGCTCCCCGCGAGCGCCTTGATGCCCCGTCGGCGGAGCTCCTGGCCTTGCAGCGCGATGCCGCCGGCGTGCCCGGCCGCGTCGCGGGTGTGCACGGCGTGCTGACTCCCGGCTGGAATGCGCGGCTTGGGCTGGAAGGCCTCAGCGGGCCCGACGCGCTGATGAACCGCCGTTACCGGGAACTGACCGATGCGCTCGGTCTGCCCCGCTTCCTTGATTGGCGACTGATCGTGGAGACGGAGACCCTCGCGCGCCTCCGACCCGCGTGGGCGATGCTCGGGACGCTTTACCTGCTCGACGACGGCAGAGGCCGGGCGACGCTCGCCCCGCTCTCGCCGACGGTGGAGCGGGCGGACCTCGACGTGTATCGCGTGGATGCGGCGTGGCCGCGTGCCTTCTTTGTGGAAGCCGTGGTCCCCCACGACGGCGTGAAGGCGCTGGCGGCGCGTGTGCTCGCGGCGGAGGGAGGCGCCTTCGCCGGGGTGGAGGAGGCGGAGTTGCGCCGCCCGGAGTGGCGTGACCTCGCACTGCCCCGGACCCAGACTCCGGCCCCGGCGCGGCCCGCGCGCCGCGTGGACCTCCTGCCGAACGCCACGCGCGTCTGGATCGACGCGCCCGCGGCGGGGCTGGCGGTGCTTCACGAAACGTGGCTGGACGGCGACCTGCGCGTTACGCGCAACAGGGCAGCGGCCTTTTGGTGAGCGGGCAGGTTTTTATCGACGGTGACAAACGCATCGTAACTACCCGCGATGCGGGCGAGGAGCTTGCCGTTGGAGATGCCGGCCCAACCGGCCAAAGGCACGGTGGAAACCAGATGGCCCGACAGCTCTAACCCCAGGCGACGCGGCAAACACTCGTCCAAAATGACTCGCATGGTTTCAGGCGTGGGCGAGGGCATCAGCGGTGACTTGGACGCGAGCGGCTTCAAGAAACCCGATGACTTGGGCGCGGCTCACTGTCGGGAAATCTTCGAGGAAGGCGTCAATGGGGTCGCCTCCCTCAAGGCAATCGGTGAGGTTTTTAACCGGTACGCGCGTGCCTGCAAAAACCGGGGTGCCGTCGAGAATATCGGGATCAGAAATGATAAGCGCAGTCTTCATAGCGCGTACCCTGACAGTTGTGCGGGCAGGATGCAACTCGTGCGAACCGGCTCACCGCCTTCTTCTTTAGCCGCCAATTTGCCGCCCTGCTGTTGCGGCTCTGGTTCCTCGTTCTGCTGGTGTGCGTGAGCGCGTTTGCGCCCACTCGCGCGGGCGCGCGCATGGCCGAAAACCGCACTTGGGATCTTTTTCTGCAGACCGTGGAAACGCGTCTGGAAACCGAGCTGCAAGTCGCTGCAACGCATCAGGAGTACGGCCTCTTCAACTACGAACACGCACCAGGCTAATCTCAAGCCGCAGAGAAAGGAGGAGGCTTGGGCATCGGTACCTCAGCAGATCGGACCACGTGGCGAGCGTCACGAGCGGCAGCTGGGTGCGCAGCCTCGCGTGGGAGGCAGGGCGGGAGTTTTCCCGCCCTCACCGCGCGAGTTCCGGCAGGATCTTTTCGTTGCGGTATCCATGGCACAGATACACGTTTCCACTTGACTTGAGTGGCGGTGCGACGCGCGAAGTCATCAGCCTGCTCCCACGCGTCGAGCAGCCCGTCTGGGGAGACGAGGCGATGGGACTGGAGGCGCTTGCTCGCACCCGACCTCTCCAGAAATCCCTGCCGTTCCAAGTGGGTGACGATTCGCGAGACCAGGCCGGAGGTTGCGCCGGCGCGGGCCGCCAGCTCGGCCTGCCGCCACTGGCGGGTTGGGTCGGTGAGCAGGGCGCGGACAATCCGGGTACTCTTGCCGACAAAGACATTTCGCGGTTCCTGCTCGAAGCGAAAGTGCCGGCCGCCAAGCGCGGGCAGCTCCACCAGCAGGCCGGGGGCGCGCAAATAGAGCCGGCCGTTTAGGTCGGCAGCGCTGAGACGGACCTTGCGGCAGGCTGCGAGCAGGGCTGGGGTGAGGTGGGGCACAACGAGCAGGGATCGGTCGGCAACGGAGGCAAACCACCGCGACAGGCCCTGGGCGGATGGAGCGAGTTCGTAGCGCAGCTCGAAGGCGTGGTGTTGCCCGTCTAACTCCAGCTGGGCACGCTGGGCGTCGTTGGCCGGGGATAGGCGAAGTCCATCGAGTCGAGGAGTTTTCGTGACCTCCGCGCCGACACCGACGCCGACGCCGGCGGCGGCCGGGGCAGTGCCGAGGTAGGGGGGGGATGCTGAGGTTGCCGTCCCGGGCGCGAATGGGGGCGACGGGGTGACGCGTACGCCGAACATCAGACCGTGTGTTCGGGAGGGCCGGGTGAGTGCTGGTCCGGTTTCCCAGTCTTGAGCCTAGCGGCCTGCGAGGCGGTGTTGATGGCGCCTACGCGGGCGCGTCGCCGATGGCGCCGAAGCCGCGGACGGAGCCGTCCTCCTGCACCACGAAGGCGCCGATGCCGGGGTTCTCGGCGCAGAAGCGTGCGATCGCGGCGTCGTCGAAGATGAAGAACGCCGTCGAAAGCGCGTCGGAATGCGCGGCGTCGTCGGCCAATGCCCAGACGCGCGAGCGCCGCGTTGCCGGTCCGCCGCGGCGGACGTCGATGAGGTGCTCGCCTTTGACCGCAATTCCGGAACCGCTCAGCGCCCGATGCTGGAGGACCAAGCGCCGCGCGGCCGGATCGTCGCCCAAGCCGATCGGCCAGCCAAGGGTGTCCGCGGGCGCCGCCAACGCGAGCACGCTGCTGCCGCCGCTCTGCAGGCACGCCTGGCTCAGGGACCAGTCGCGCAGGACCTCCGCCATCGTGTCGAGCGCATAGCCTTTGCCGATCGCCCCGAGATCGAGGTGCAGCCGCGGGGTCAGGGACACGATTTCGTGACGGTCCATATCCAGCGCAAACAACGCCCGGTCCAGAAACGCCTCGGCCCCGTCGACCGACGCATACGCCGGGTCGAAAGCCCGACCGGTCGCGGCCGATACCTCGGCCGCGATCGTCAGGCAGCGCAGCGCATCCTCGCCGATCATCAAGCTTTCCCCCTCCGCCAGGCGATTGGCCCGCGCGATGTCGCTCGTCTCGACGTAGCGGCTCAGTTCCGACTCCAGTCGCTCCAACTCCCGGAATGCCGCCGCCGCCGCCTGACGGGCATATTCGGGATCGGTTCCCGCGATCCAGATCGCAAAATCCGTCGCCATCGCCTCGAAACTAAAACGATGTGAATGAGGATTTAATAAATCCATTGCATTTAGAATGCGAAAATGATTGCCCGCTGCGCCAATTAATGTAATCTGACTGCACTATGGTGGGATGGCAAGGGGAGTCGAGGCGGGAGGGAAGATTGGGCCGACGGGTTCGGGCCGAGGCGCGAAGGGTGGGTGACGGCCCGGAAAAGGGCGGAGCGGCGGCGGTCTGGGGAGCGCCGGGGGATCGCGAACCCGGTGAGAGGGATCAGAGCGGCGAGCGGGTCGAGGTGGGGACGGTGGGCGGCGCGGGCAAGGTGGGCGATGCGGGAGGGGTGGTCGAGCGGGTGAGGGTGGGCGGCGGATGGCGGGGCCGAGGGGTCTGGCGGTGGCGGCAGCGGCGGGGGTGGTGGGCCTGGCTGGGGATGGCGTTGGGGAGCGTGGGGACTTTCGGGGTGTGCGGCCATGCCCAAGTGAAGGTGCCCAAGGTGCCGCTCGTGCACCTGTGGGTGGAGGCCGAGGGGCACCGGGATGCGGGCCGGTGGACGGAGGCGGCGGGCTTGGCGGAGCGGGTGCTGCAGCGGGTCGAGCAGGGCGAGGCGCTGCCGTCGGGCCTCGGATTGGATCAGGTGCGCCTGCTGGCGGCGGGCTGGGCGCTCCGGGCGGGGACGTTGGCGGTGGCGGAGGTGCAGGCCCGCCGGGTCCTTGAGTCGCCGAAGGCCGCGGCGTGGCATGGCGAGGCGCGGTTGATCCGGGGGGTGGCGCTGCTGGGACTGGAACGGGGCGCCGAGGCGGAGACTGTCTTGGAGCCGCTCGCGGCGGACGTGCGGTGGCGGGATCGGGTGGGCCTGCTGCGGGCGGTGGCGGCGCGGGCGGCCGGGCGGCTGGATCGCGCGGCGGAGTTGCTCGCCGAGCGCGTGCGCACGGCCGGCGGGGATGAGGAGAAGGGCGAGGCGGCGTGGGCGTGGACGGAGGTCGAACTGGAACGCGGGGATCCGGAAGCGGCGTGGACCGCCTTGAAGCACTTGCTGGAGCGTTCCGGTGCGGGCGCCAATCCCGCTGCGGCGGGACTGCTCGCTTTGCGGACCATGGATCTCGCGGCGCGGGCCCAACGCGCGGATGCGGTGCTCGCGGTCGCCGCCGCGCTGCCGGCGCGCGCGCCGTTGCTCGCCGCCCACGCGGTCGCGGAGGCGGAACTGCAGCGGCGGCGCGACGTGGTCGGAGCCGGAGAGGGGGCGGGCGGTGAGAGCGTGGCGCGGTGGCGGCGGGAGCAGCAGCGCGGACGCCTCGCCGCGGCGCGGGCCGCGCTGGAGGCCCGGCCGCACTTCGATGCGGATGTGCTGATTGCGCGGGCCCGCGCGTATCACGCCCGCGGCCAGGTCTGGGAGGCGGCGCTGGTCTGCGAACGCCTGCTGGCCCGCGGGCCCGCGGACCCGCATGCGGAGGAAGCCGCGGCATGGCGGGTGCGCGCCCTCGCGGAATCCCGCCGACCCGCGGCGGCGATCGTCGAGGCGGAGTCGTTCGCCCGCGCGCATCCCCGCAGTCCGCTGCGCGCCTCCACCCTCGGGGTGGCGGCCGGGGCAGCCGCGGGGCTGGGCGACGGCCCGCGGCAGGTGCGCCTCCTCGCGGCGGCGCTCGCCGCCGATCCCGCGCCGGATCTGCGTGACGTCCTGCGGCTCCGCCAGGCGCAGGCGTGGATCGGGGTGGGCGCGTTCACCGAGGCGTGGGCGGCGGCGACGCGGCTGCGGACGGATTCCCCGGACGGTCCGTGGCGGGAGGAAGCGCGTTACCTTGAAGCCATGGCCAGCCTCGCTGGCGGGGAGTCGCGGCGCGCCCTCGCCGAACTCGACGCTTACCGCCGGGAATTTCCGGAAGGGCGATTCAGCGCGGACGCGTCCTACCGCGAAGCGGCGGCCCAGTTTGGAGTCGGCGCGCTGGCCGAGGCGGAGCGCGGGACGGCGGCATGGCTGCAGCAGTACCCGGAGGATCACCCCCAGCGTGGCGAAGTGCTTTCGCTGCGCGGAGACGTGCTCGCGGCGGCGACGCAGCGCGAGGCGGCGGCGGAGGCGTACCGCGGCGCGCTGACCCACCGCTTGGAGGAGGAAGGGCGCGCGCATGCCCTCGATGAATTGACCCGGCTCGAAGTGGCGCTGGGTGACGGAGACCGCGCGGTGGAGCGCTGGCGAACGCTGGCGGCGGCCGACCCGGACCAACCGCTCGCACTCAGTGCCGCCTACTGGATTGGCCGTATCCTCGCGCCCCGCGGTGACGCTTCCGTGGCGGCGGAAGCGATGGCGGCGCTGGTCCGGCCCCACCTCGCGGACCCCGGCCGCGAACAGGTGGAGCGCGTCCTCGCGGAAATCGCCCGCACCCTCGGCCGCGCCTCGGGCGAGCCGCCCGGTCCCGCCGACACGTGGCTCCTCGAGCCCGCGCAACGCGAGCAGCCCACGGCGCGGGCCCGCGCGCGCTTCCTCGACGCCGAGTTCCTCGCGCGGTGCGGACAGACGGAGGCCGCCGAAGCCCTGCTCGACGGACTGGAAGCCGATTGTCCCCTTGAAGCTCTGCCTCCGGCGCTGCTCGCCCGACAGGGAGACCGCCGCCGCACGCGCGGTGATGCGGACGGAGCGCGACGTTGCTACGAGAGCCTGCTCGGCCGCCGGCCACCCTCGCGCCTGCAGGAAGTCGCGCATGTTGGCCTCGGTGAATTGGCCCTCGCGGCGGACGAACCGGCGCAGGCGTTGGACTTCTTTGAGCGCGCCCTGCGATCGGGTGCGCCGACCCGGATGGCGGAGGCGTCGCTGGGGCGGGCGGTGGCGTGGGGACGGCTCGGGCGCCGCGAGGAAGCGCGGGCCGCGCTGGAGGAACGCGTGGCTGACCGGGCGTTGCGCGGAGAGACCAAGGCGCGCGCCTGGGTGCTGCTGGGCCAGTGGCACGCCGCGCAGGCGGACGCCGCGTCGCTGGCGCAGGCGCAGGCGTGCTTTGAGCGCGTGCGCGTCGCGCACCGCCGCTTCACCCCGTGGCGGGTGCAGGCGGTGCTCGACGGCGGGCACGTGCTCGAACGCCTCGGCCGGACGGCGGAGGCGGAGACGGTCTACCGGGAATCGCTCGCCGACCCGCGCGTGGCGGAGCGACCGGAGGCGGCGACACTCCGCTCCCGCCTTGCGCGACTGACTGAACGCCCGGGAGGCGTCCGATGAGCCCCGCGGGATCCACTCCCGAGCGCCTCCCGGGCGGCGCCGGCGGCTACTGCTGCGGCGGCGGCGTTCGGTCGGCGCGGTGGGTGCGGTGCACGCGGTGGGCCGCGCGTGGCGTCCTGTTCGCCATCGCGGCGATTCCGGGTCCCGGGTACGCCCGGATGAGCGCGCGCGAAGCGCCCGTGAGCCGTGCGGCGCACGTCGCGGCGGCTACGGCGGCAAGGGTGGTAACGGTGGATGCGGCGGGTGCGGTGGATGCGAATGCCACTGCGGACACGGAGGCTGCGGCGGACACGGAGGCTGCGCCGAATGCGAACGCGATGGCGGAAGCGGACGCTGCGACGGGCACGCTGGGTGCGACTCCTGCGCTGGCGGGTGGAGGCAAGATTCGCCTCGCGGACGGAAGGGTCGTGCCGTGGGAAGCGGCGCGGATCCGCTCCGGCCGCGTGGTGGTTTCCGTGCCTGGAGCGGCCAAGGCGGAGTGGTCGGTGCCGTTGGAATTCGTGGCGGCGCTGGCCTGTCCGGAACCTCCGGCGCTGGTGGAGGCCCGCGAGGCGCTTGCGCGCGGTGACGCGCTCGATGCGATCGTCGGGGCGGGAGCGGTGGCGCGGCAGTTCGACGCGTGGCGGACGACGCCTGGTTCGTGGTGGAGCGCGGCCCGCACCCTGCAGTTGCGCGCGCGGGCGCGGCTGGGCCAGTGGAGTGAACTCGCGCGCGACGCGGCGGCGTTTGCGGGCGGGCCGGCGGATGGTGAGGCGGGCCAGTGGGAGCGGCTCGCGCGGGCGCAACTCGCCGGGCGGACGGACGGAGCCGAGGCGGAGGCGACGCGGTCGCGCGACGAGAGCCGCACGGCGCTGCGCGCGATCCTGCTGGCCCCTGCGACGCCGGAGATCGAGGTCGAGGCGGCGCTCGCGCTTGGCGAGGATGCGCTGCGCGGCCGGGAGTGGACCGAGGCGCTGGACGCCTTGCTCCGGGTGCCGGTCTTCCATCCCGAGCGTCTCGACCGCCTGCCGCGCGTGTGGCTGCTCTGTGCGCGGGCGTACGCCGGACTCGAAGACCGCGGACGAGAAGAGCGGACCCTGCTTGGCCTGGCGGATGCGCATCCGGACGCACCGGAGACGGCGCAGGCGCGCCGGGAATTCGCGGGACGATTTCCATGAAGAGCATGATTTCCATGAAGAGCATGATGCCGGAAACACCGCTCCCCCCGGGAGCGCACGAAGGTGGGCGCGAGTCGGCGACGGCGCCGGCGCGCGGGGTGTGCGTGGGTGCAAGGGTCGATGGATCTCCCGTGCGCCCGCGCGAATGCGGTGCGAGGGTCGATCGATCCCCGGTGCGCCCTGATGAATGTGCAGCCACGTGGAGCGCGTGGCGTGACGGAGCTCCGATCCCCCGTGCAGCCGCGTGCGGGGACGCGAAAACCCCGCGCGCCGCGGCCGCATGGCTCGCCCGGAGCCGGGAACGCTGCGCGCCGTGGATCAAGCGGCGCTGCGACGCGGCCGGCGCCTGGTTCCGCTGCGGACCGGACGACGCCGCCGCGGGCGGGCCCGGGCTGAGCGGCGTCGCTTCCCCCAGCGGCGTCGCGAGGTGGAGAGTCCTTTCGGGCTTCCTCGCCGCAGCTCTGTCGTTTGCCGCAGGGGTTTTGGCGGCCTCGGCGGAGGTGGGCACAGGGGCAGGCGCGAGCGCAGGAGCAGTAGGGGCAGCAGCATCCGCAGCCGTAGGCGCATCAGCAGCAGCAGGCGCAGGCGCGAGCGCAGCAGGGGGAGCGGGAGCAGGGGCTGGGTCCGGAGCGGCGGTGGGGTTGGGAGCGGGCGCGGTGGCGCAGACGAGGACGCTGCTGCAGGAGCTGAACCTCCCGGCGATCTGGTTCCTCGTCGCGTGCTCGGTCCTGATCGTCTGGCTGGTCATCGACCTCTACCTGCGCAGCGCGCGGCGCGAGCTTTTGCCGGTGGCGACCCTGGCGATGGTGCGGGCGAGCTTTCGCCGCGGGGACTTTCAGGCGGCGTTCGACGCCTGTGCGGGGCGAGCGGGCCTCCTTGCGACGGCGGTGCTCGCGGCGTTGCGGTATGCGTCGGAAGGGAAGGCGGCGAGCGAGGACGCAGCGGCGGGGGCGCTGGAAGCGGGTCAGGCCCGTCTGCAGACCCGCATCGCGTACCTGTCGGTCATCGGGGTGATTGCTCCGATGGTGGGCTTGACGGGCACGGTGCTCGGGATGATCGACGCCTTTGCCGCGATGGGGCAGCCGGGGGCGGCGGATCCGGCGCGACTCTCCGGGGCGATCGGGCACGTGCTGCACGCGACGGCGGGAGGCTTGATCGTGGCGATCCCCGCGTTCGTGCTTCATTACGTGCTGCGCAGCCGCGTGGCGCACGCGGTGCGGGCGGTGGCGGATGAAGTGCAGGAGTTGTTCCGTGGCTTCCCGTATGCGAGCCGGGCCGGGGTGGATTTTCGCGGGGCGGAGCGCGGCGTACCGCGGGCGTTCGATCCGCCTCCGGCACCCCCGGGTGCGGTGGCCTCGCCCCCCGGTGCGGAATTCGGTGAACCGCCTGCCGCAGCGGCCCATGGGAGGACGGGGCCGGCGAATCCTGCGTGGGCGTCGATCCCACCGGCGACACCGTTCTCGGGCGTGGCGATGCCGTCGGTGAGCGCGCCTCCCTCGCCGGAAAACCGCAACGGGCTGCCTCTGGCCTGAGGCCCTCCCATGGCTGCCTCGCTCGGTGACGGGGATGACCCCGGTTTTCAGATCGCGCCGATGATCGACGTGCTGCTCGTGCTCCTGATCTTCTTCATGAGCATTGCGTCGACGGCGATCACGCGCTACGACCCGACGATCCAGCTGCCGGTCGCGCCGGCGGCGGCTCCGCGGGAAGAGAAAGCGCCGGTGTGGGTGGTGAACGTGGCGTGGGATGCGGTGACGGCGCGGGCGAGCGTCCGTTTTGAGGAGCAGGACATCGCGTTGCCGCAGCTGACCGCAGTGCTGACCGAGCGCCGGAGCCGCGGCGGGTCGGCGCGCCTGCTCCTCCGCGGGGACGGGGCCGTGCCGGTGCGTCACGTTCAGGCCGTCGTGGCTGCGGCGGCGGCGGCCGGCGTCGCCGAGATCACCTTCGCGGCCCTCCGCTCATGATCGCGCGACGTGGCCGGAGACGCGGGCGGCCCGGGACGCTCGCGGAGGCGGACCCCGGATTCCAGATCGCGCCGATGATCGACGTCGTCTTCGTCGTGCTTGTCTTCTTCATGGCCCTGGCGGCCCAGATCCGCGTGGAGCGTGACCTCGCCTTGCGCCTGCCTGGTGCGGCGGTGCCCGGTGCGGCGGCGTTGCCCGAGGAGGAATACACGGTGGCGGTGGGACCGCTGGGCGAGATCAGCTTCAACGACGAACCCTGTGATGGACCGGAATCTCCCGACCTGCCGCGCCTCCGGGCCCTGCTCGACGCGCTGCGCGCCGGCCGGCCCGGAGACCGCTCCGCCGGCGAGAGACCGGCGTCGCCGGCCGCTGCCGCGGCGCGAGCACGCGCCGCGGGGGGAGCGAGCGCTGCGGCGGCAGTGAGCACTGCGGCGGGAGCAAGCGCCGTGGTTGAAGTCAGCGCCGTGGCAGGAGCAAGCGCCGCGGGGGGAGCGAGCGCCGTGGCGGGGATGACGCCGGGACGGGACGAGGGACCGGTGGTCGTGATCGCGAGTGACCCGGCGTCGCGGTACGAGCGCACGATTGCGGTGATGGATGCGTTGGCGTCGGTGGGGATCCGGCGTGTTTCGCTGGCGGGGGAGGAGGATCCGCCGTGACTGCCCCCGCCTCGGTGGTGCGGCGCGGGCCCCTGCGCTGGCGCGTCGGGTTGCCGGTGCTGATCAGCGTCGGCGTGCACGCGCTCATCCTTGCGGTGGCGGGCGTGTACGTGGTGCGAGAAGTCACATCGGCGCGGCGTCCGGAGTTCGCGGCGGCGCCGCCGCCACCGGAGCGTCCGGCGGAGCATCGCGTGCAGATCGCACGGCGGGCCTCCGGCGCGGCGGCGGCGGCGGCCAATCCCGCGCTGGCGCGGATCACCTCGGCGGCCTCGGTGGCGGCGTTCGCGTTGCCGGAGCCGGCCGAGCCGGTGGGACGGGGCGGGAGCCTGCTCGGGACCGGCCTGAACGCGGCCGCCCTTGGCGTCGGCGCGGGCCCGGGGCTGGCCACCGCGCTCGGGTCGTCCGGAGCGGGTGGACGCGGGTTGATGTCGCTGACCTTCCTCGGACTGACCGCTCCGCGGGTCAGTCGCGTGGTGTTCGTCGTCGACGTGAGCCGCGACCTGATGGACATCCGCAAGGGCGGCTTCGAGGCCTTTGCAGTGATCCGGAACGAGATCGCGCGCCTCGTCACGCAGCTCCCCCCGACGGCGCGGTTCGGCGTCGTGCTCTTCGGAGCGGCGTCGGGCGACGTGAACCGCTTCGCCGCCGAGCTCACGCTCGCGACGGCGACGCACAAGGAGGCGCTGGTGGCGTGGATCCGTCCGCTCAACGCCCGTCCGGATCACCTCGGCACGCGGTCGGCGGGTGCGTACCTTGGCTGGAAAGAACGGGAGCTCCCGCGGGCCGGGCTGGACGCCTCCCTCCTGACGCCCCCGTGGCTTCGTGCGCTGCGCGCGGCGCTGGAGCTTGAACCGGACACGGTCTTTCTCGTCACCGGTGGAGCCTCGACGGCGCTGCGCCCGCGCAGCGACGAACGCCGGGAGACCCTGGAGCGACGCAACGAACTGGAGAAGGAGCGCCTCCGCCGCCGCGGCATTGATCCGGAGAAGGTCGGCGAGCTGCGGCGGGCGGCGCTGGCGAAGGCCCGGCGGGAGCTGGAGGAAATCAACCGGCAGCGTGTGGCCCAGGGGAAGTCGCCCTTCATCGTGAGCGACACCAAGCGCGTGTTTCAGCCCGACTTTCAGGAAGAGCTGCGCCGTTCCGGATTCACGCTGGTGCTCGATACCCAGGGGTGGACGGACGCGCGCGGGGACCCCATCTGGGAAATGGGGGTCAGTCCGCATGAGAAAGTGCCCTTCACGGAGGTGCTCACCCACGTGGCGCGCCTTCAGGCGGCGCTGCTGCGTGAGCGGGCCGCCGTGCACACCCTCCTCTTCGTCGGCCCGAACGAGCAACCCCGCGAGCCCGCGGAGCAGCTGACCGCCCTGGCCCGGCGCAACGGCGGGCAGTTCACGGTCCTCACCGCCCGCTCCCTCGCGGCGCTGGGAGCGGCTCCGCCCTGAGCGGACGCTCCGGTCGCCGTTTGATCGGCTAGTCGCCGGCGCCGGTTTGCGGGCGCGGTCACCCGCCGGGTCCGTCGGGCTTGCGGCGCGCCGGCGGAGTCGCACAGTGAACGTCATGGCCGTCAAAAAACTCCTCCACACGCGGATGCGCGTGAACGACATTGAACAGAGCGTCCGTTTCTACGAGCAGGTCCTGGGCCTGAAGGTCTCCCGTCGCCACACCTCGCCCCGCGGGGCGCAACTGGTGTTCCTGCAGACCCCGAACAGCGAGGAAGAGATTGAGCTCTGCCAGATGCCCGCCGGCGCGGCGGACGTGGTGGTGCAGCCGGATCTGATGCACCTCGCGTTTGAGGTGGATGACCTGGAGACGTTCGCCCGCGAATCCGCCGCCAAGGGGCACCCCTTCAGCGATGGTCCGACCAAGACGAGCAGCGGCTCGATGATCGGGTTCATCGATGCCCCCGAGGGCTACGAGGTCGAGCTGATCCAGCGCGCGCGCTGAGCTGCGGATCGCGCGGCGGCGTTTGCGAGCGGCGCCGGCGACGGTGGCCGAGGGATCCGGTCGGCGGAGATGGCGGCGGCGGCATCGGCGCGGAGGTTCAGCGGGCGGGCGCCGATGCCGGCAGGGCTGCGAGCACGCCGCGCGCGGCGCCGCGGTCAACGCCCCGCGGTACGCCGTTCCCACGCGAAGAGGAACTGCTGGGCGAAGCCGGCGGCCGGGCCGAAGTGGACCCGGCCGAACTGCGCGAGGACGGGCAGCTTCCAGTCGCGCAGGTCGTACCGCTCCGCCAACGTGCGGGCGATCCAGACATCGACGGGGAACGCCTCGAGGCGGCCCGCGCCGAAGAGCAGGACGCAGTCGGCGACCTTCTCGCCGACGCCGGGCAGGCGGCAGAGCCGCGCGCGGGCCTCGGCGTAGGGGGCGGCCTCCGTGGCTTCGAGCCAACCCGGCTCGGCGGCGAGGCGTTGCGCGGTGGCGTGGACGTAGCGTGCGCGGAAACCGAGTTGGCAACGGCGCAGCTCGGCCTCGGGAATCGCGGCCAGCTCCGCCCACGTGGGCAACCGGTGGTGACCCGGGGCGAGCGCGGCGCCGTGGCGCTCGGCGAGCAGCGCGAGCATCTGCTTGATCTGCACGATCTGCTTGGTCGCGCTGCAGAGAAACCCCAGCAGCGTCTCCCCGAAAGGCTGGCGCAGCAGCCGCAGCCCCGGGAAGGCGGTCACGGTGCGGGCGAGATGCGCGTCGCTCCGCCACGGCAGCGCATCGGTCAGCGCCGCCCACGGCGTGGCGAGGGCGAAGTAGTGCGCGACCGGCGGGGCCGCGTCGCGCGCGGGGCGGTTGAGCGCGCGCCATCCCAGGCGTCCGTCGGCGGAGCGCTCGACCTCCACGACCAGATCCGCCCACGTCCCGGTCCAGCGCACCGGCGTGTCCGCGGCGCGGGAGGCCCGCCAGCGGAAGGCCTGTCCGCCGTCGAGGATTTCCGCGAGGGTCCGATCATCCGGGGCGAACGTGTCCGGGAACGGCGTCCACGCCGGTGGCGGCGTCGGGGTGCTCACCGGGATCAGTTGCCGCTCGGCAGCGAGCGCACGTTGACCTCGCGCAGGACGGTGGAGGCGGGCTCGAGCTCGCCCGGCAGGCGTTCGAGGTCGCCGGCCAGCTCCGCGGTTTCGCGGGCGCCGGGCAGGAGACGCCCGTTGAACGAACCCACGGCGCTGTTGTAACCCTTGCTGGCGGTCTCGAGTCCCTTGCCGACCTTTTCGAGATGGTCGGCGAAGACGCTGATGCGTCCGAGGAGTTCGCGGGCACTGTCGCCGATCCGGCGGGCGTTTTCGTTGAGCTTGGCCTGCTGCCACTGCAGGGCGCACGTGCGCAGCAGCGCGAGCAGCGTGGAGGCGGTGGTGATGATGACCCGTTGTTCGAGGGCCTCCTGGTAGAGCGTGCCGTCCTCCTCGAGGGCGGCGATGAGACCGCTCTCCAGCGGAACGAAGAGCACGGTGACTTCCACACCCTCGCCGAGGGCCTTGGCGTACTCGCGGGAGGCGAGGGCGCGGACGTGGGTGCGCAGCGCCTGGGCGTGCGCGGTGCGCCGGGCGGCGCGATCGGCGTCGGAGAGTGCCGGATCGAGGGAGTCGAGGTAGGCGCTGAGCGGCACCTTGGCGTCGATCGGCACGAAGCGCCCGCCGGGCAGCCGCACGGTCATGTCGGGACGCAGGCGTTCGCCGTCGTCGCCCTGCACGCTGGACTGCTCGCTGAAGTCGACGTTGTCGACCAAACCGGCCATTTCGGCGACGTTGCGGAGCGACACCTCGCCCCAGCGGCCGCGCTGCCGGTTGTCCCGCAGGGCGCTGGAGAGCGTCTGGGCCGCGGTGGACGCCCGCTGCTGCAGGTCGGAGATTTGCTTCAGCTGCTCGCCCAGCGTCTTGACGTCGCCCTCGCGCTTCTCGCCGAGCTCCTTCACGAGCTGCTCGTTCTTCGCGAGCTGTTCCTTGAACGGGGCGAGCGTCGCATCGATGGCCTTCTGCCGCGACTCCAGATCCTGCTGGGAAAGCTTGTGCTGGATCTCGAAGTGCTCCTTCGCCTGCTGGAACAGCGCCTGCGCGCTCTGCTTGAGTAGGTCGCCGCCGGTCGCCTTGAAGGTGTCGGTGAGCGCGGCCTTTGATTGATCGATCGCGGCCTTGAGATCGGTGATCGATTTCTCGCGCTCGGCGAGGACCTTTTCCATCGCCTGCTCCCGCTCCGCGCCCCGCGTCGTCGCCTCGCGCAGCTGCTGTTGCACCGCGGAGAGCTCGCGGGCGGTCTGCTCGCCGCGCGCCCGCTCGTCGACGGCCTGCTTCCCGAGTTCGGCGACCTGGGCCAGGGCGGAGTCGCGTCCCGTCTGCGCGGCGACGGCGTTCTGCTCGGCAGTGCGCAGGTCCGCGCGGAGGATGCCGACGTCGGAGCGCAAGGTCTGCAGTTCCTGCTGTGCCGCCTGGGCTGCGGCGAGGGCTTGGGCCGAGGCGCGGGCCTTGAGCAGGAAGAACACGGCCGCGCCTGCGGCTCCCGCTGCGCCGCCGACCGCGATGCCAACCAACAAGGAAAAGCCGTCCATGCCGAAACCTGTAGTCCAGCCCTCGGCACGGAACGAGTGAAAAACCCGCGTTCCGCTCGCGCGGCCGCCCAGCGCGCGGGCGCGGCGGGTGCGGCGCGTGCAGTCCGCTCCGGACGAGCAAGCGAAGGGGCGCTCGCTCAGGGAGCGGTCCAGAGCGAGCTCTGGCTCTGCGCGAGGATCCGGCCGGTGTCCGCGTCGCGGACGCTGAGGCGCCAGGCGACCGGACGACTCACGCCTCCCGGCCAGTCGGCGCCCGTGATGCCTAGGTGCAGGACTGGCTCGCCGGACGGGAGATCGAGGGCAAACCGGTGCATGACCACGTTGGCGCTGGCGGGCAGCACCCATTCGAGCCGCACCTCGGATCCCGGCAGCGGCTGGGCGAGCTTGAGCCGAGTGAGAAAGTAGAAGCCCTCGCGCGCCGCGGGTTGGGTCCGCCGGACGATCCGGCCGCCCTCCCGCTCGCCTCCGTCAAACAATTCACCCACGGTCTTGAACGACTCGGCCGTCCGATAGCCCGGCCAGATGCGGACGATGCTGACGGACTCAGTCGGAGCGGCGACCGCGGGAACCGGGCCCAGCGCCAGCAGCAGGACGAACGCACCCCACAGGCTGAGGGCCCGGCGGCGAAGCGCGACGGGACGAGGCGCCTGAGTGCGCGCCGCGGAGCCGGAAGCGCCCGCGCGACGGGAAAGGGAGCGGGAACCCGATGGGTCGGCGGCACGGGACGCGGACGTGGAACGCGCGGGCGTGGGACCGGGGGCGGTTGAACGTGACATCGGTGAAGCGGGGCCGTTGGGCTCAGCGGGTGGCGGAGCTGGGCGGGAGGAGGCTGATCGTGTGATAGCGGTGGAAACCCAGCAAGGCTGGCGTCCAACCCTGAACGGCGGGATGGATGAGGAACGTCCGGGTGCCATGGTACAGCGGCACGATTGGCGCCTCGTCGAGCAGGAGGTTCTCCGCCTCGCGGTAGAGTGCGTTGCGCCGGGCCGCGTCGCCCTCGGCGGCGGCGGAGCGCACGAGCCGGTCGTACGCGGCGTTGGCCCAGCCCGTGGCGTTGTTGCCGCTGTTGGCGAGGAAGACCTCGAGGAAGGTGCTCGGATCGACGTAGTCGCCGATCCAGCGAGCGCCGGAAATCGCGTAGTTGCGCTGGCGCTCGTCGTCGAGCCACACCCGCTGCTCCTTCAATGCGAGCGTCACCTCGATGCCCAGTTCGCGCCGCCACATCTGCTGGATGGCCTCGAGCAGGCGCTGGTTCAGCTCGTTGGTGAAACTCATGATCTCAAGCCGCGGGAAGCCCTTGCCCCCGGGAAATCCAGCCTCGGCGAGCAGGCGCCGCGCCTCGTCGAAGGAATCCGGAATGCCCGGACCGGGCGAGTAGCCCGCCGTGCCGGGGGGCGTGAGCGTGTGCGCGGCCGTCTGACCGGCGAGGGCGACCCGCGTCACGAGGGCGGTGCGGTCGAGGGCGCGGGCGAGGGCGCGGCGGACGCGAACGTCGCCGAGCGGCGGGCGCGAGAGGTTGAGCCGGAGGAAGCCGGTTTCGAGGAACGGATCGGAGCGCAGGTGAGAGGCGTCGGGGCCCTGCCGATAGGTGGCCAGCTTGGAGAGCGGGACCTCACTGGTGAGATGGATCTGTCCGGCGCGGAACGCGGCTTCCTGGGCGGTGGCGCTCTCGTAGGGGTAGAACACCACGGAGGCCAGTTGCGGCGCCAGACCCGCGCGGGCGTGTGGGTTGCGGACGGTCACGATCCGTTGGTTCGGAGTCCACTCGGTGAGCCGGAAAGGACCATTGCCGACCAAGTGCTGCGGCAGCGTCCAGCGGTTGGCGCGGTCGTCGGCACCGCCGAGGCGCGTGAGGACGTGGGAAGGGACGGGGAACGCAGTCGGGAGCGCGAGGATCGCGGGCAGGGCGGGCGTGGGCTGGGCGAGACGAAGGACCAGCGTCTGCGGATCCCGGACCGCGATGCCGACCGTCTGGGGATCGGTGGTGCGGCCCGCGTTGAAATCCTCGGCCCCGGCGATGGGGAAAAGAATGTAGGCGTACTCCGAGCCCAGCTTCGGCGACAGGACCCGGCGGAGCGAGAACGCGAAGTCCTCGGCGGTGAGCGGAGCGCCATCCGACCACCGCAGATCGCGGCGCAGATGGAACGTCCACATCAGGCCGTCCGCCGACGTCTCCCAGCGCTCCGCGGCGGCACCGATCGGTTGGGAAGTGGCCTCGTCGATAGCGGTCAGACCCTCGAAAAGGGCGAGCACGACGGTCATGTCGTTGAACGCGACGAGGACCTGCGGATCGAGATCGCGCGGTTCGGCGCTGATGGCCAGGTGCAGGGTGCCGGTGCGCCGACCCTCCTCGACCCGCGTCTCGCGGCGCCCGCAGCCGGTGAGGCCGAGGACGAAAACGAGTCCGAGCAGGACGGACGTGATCAGACCCCGGTTACGGACAGGCGCGGTGTGGTGGGCGGATGATCGGATGGGCGGGAGTCCGGGCATGCGGGCAGGCTATGCGTACGGTCCGCGGGCGCCACTTCGGATTTGCGGCGGAGACGGGGATGGTCCCAAGTCGAGGGCATGGCATGGTATTACGCGAGCAACGGCCAGCGGCACGGTCCGATGAGTGAGGAGGACTTCCACGACCTCGTCCGGCGCGGCGTGATCGCACCCGAGGCGCTGGTCTGGACCTCGGGGATGGCGGAGTGGCGGCGGCTCGCGGAAGTCGCGCCCAACCTGCCGCCGCCCCTGCTCCCCGCCTCCGGGACGGCCCCGG